>ERZ1643250.1012-NODE-1012-length-26458-cov-5.081998_pt1 | contig 26458 bp, 21 predicted proteins | sample MGYA00579262_ERZ1643250 | MGnify/ENA primary metagenome ERZ1643250 (study PRJEB29033, sample SAMEA4952265) | chicken gut metagenome | biome: Broiler Chicken; feature: Gastrointestinal Tract; material: Caecum | place: Ireland | collected 2018 | study: Broiler... | reverse complement strand
GCCGCAAAAATTGAGTTCTAAACGGCGTGCCTTAGCAATAGATTATTGTATACAAAACTGTTTGCGGAGGAAGGGAATGCTCGACAGTGAAATTTGCAAAGATTTGTCTGCGCGCCTTTGCGGCGCCCCGATAGGCGTATGCGGCGACGGGGAACTGCTTGCGGCGCTTTGCGCCTGCGGGGCGGAAAATCTGGTATTCAAAGAGGGCGCCGAAGGTTGCGGCGCGCTCATAATTGCGGGAAATATGGCGGAATTTGCCGAAAATGCGGCCGTCCCGTTTATAATAGTGGCTCAAAGCGGCGAATACGGCGAAAGGTACGGCTGTGCCTGCGTACAGCCCGTGGAGTGGAACGAAGAAAAACTTTCGCGCCTTCTTTATGCCCTTGCGGGCGAGTTCCCCGTGCGCACGGTGGGCATAGACATACCCGAATGGATGTGCTTTCTCCCCGCCGAAAATTCTGCCGTTGCCGAACTTCTGGAAAGGGTGCGCGCGGTGTGCGCGGGAATATCAAAAAACAAGCACCTTTCGGCCCTTGGCGAGCTTACGGCGGGCACGCAGTATTGGTCGGAAGTTTTGAGGGTGGAGGCCGATTTTTCTTCGGGTACGGCAAAGGTCGTCTGCCAGGCTAAGGACGGCATATTCTTCGATATGCTCTCTGAAATCGCGGGCGATAAAATAGACGGCGAATATTCGCTGATGAGGTACGTGCGCTCTGCGGCCGAGGCAAAGAGGGGCTACGGCAAGGTGCGCGACGCGCTTGAATGTGCCCGCGTAAACGGCTATGGCATAGTCAGTCCCGCCGAAGAAGATTTGAGCTACGAACCGCCGCAGGTGGTAAAAAACGGCTCTTCCGTGGGCATAAAACTTCGCGCCTCGGCGCCCACTTACCACGTCATCCGCGTAGACGTTTCGGGCGAGGTCAGCCCCATTATGGGCGACAGCTCCCAATCTGAAAGTCTGGTAAAAAATATGATGAGCGGGTTTGAAAATAACCCCGAAGAGACGTGGAACACCGACGTGTTCGGCAAGTCGCTGCGTACGATGGTGCAGGAGGGGCTTACGGCAAAGGTATCGTCCATTCAGGACGAAACGCGCTCCAAACTCAGGAAGGCCATCACCAGAATGGCCAACGAGGGCAAGGGCGGCGTAATCTGCATAATTTTATAAAACAAAAAAATTTCCGCAATTTTTTGCGGAAATTTTTTTGGAATTTTTTTGTGAAAAATTTTGGGCGAAATTTTTTTATTCGTCCGCTTTTTTTGATTAAAAAATATTTTTGCAAAAAATGTAAAAATATGGAAAATAAGCGCCGTGTGCGTCGCGTGCGCGCGCCTTCATACAAAATACGCTTTTGCCGCAAAAACGCATATGTGCGGGCAGCGATATGCTCGGCGGCAGGTATGCGTGCGCACTGAAATGGAGCAGAATACATACATTGCGCCGCACATATGCCGCATATAAGTTATATTGCGGGCAATATATGCGCCTTGCCGCCTGTGTTTTGCGGCGCATATATCCTGCGGCGCAGGTGGAAAAGGTGGAGGGGGAGCGCATATTTGTGCGGGCGCATTTATTGCAAAAATAATTGCCGCATAAAACATATGAATAAAAAATACTATAAATTTTTTCAAGCATATGTGTTTTATTACATTTTATTGAAAAGGCATATGTCTGCGCGCGGCAAAAATATATTTTTTATATGCGCCGCGCATAATATCTGCCGCAATACATCTGCCTTCTGCGTGATATGCGTCTACGCGGCAAAAAAGCCTTATGTGCACCGCGAAAAATATGCGTGCAGACGGCAAAAACGGCTTCCCCCTCCGTTTATGCGGCAGAGGGCGCGGCCTGCGGAACAAAAAACAGCGCCGCCGCCGAATATATTCGGCGGCGGCTTTAAAATTGCGCCCAAAAGCGGCAAAATTACCGCATATCCGCTCTCTCACGGCGCATTTTTAACTTTATTGTCTTTTTTATTCGCCTGCGAACTGCGAATTGTAAAGCGTGGCATAGAACCCGCCCTTTTCAAGCAGTTGTTCGTGCGTGCCCTGTTCAACGATGTTGCCGTCGCGCATAACAAGTATCAGGTTGGCGTTCTTTATGGTGGAAAGCCTGTGCGCTATAACAAAGCTCGTTCTGCCGCGCGTCAGGTTATCCATAGCCGTCTGAATGAGCTCTTCCGTGCGGGTATCCACGTTGGACGTCGCCTCGTCCAGAATTAGCATCGGCGCGTTCTCTACCATAGCGCGGGCTATGGTTATAAGCTGTTTCTGTCCGCCCGAAATTTCGTCGCCGTTCTCCACGTAGTGGTCAAGCCCGCCGGGCTGTGTGGCGATGTAGTGCGAAATTCCCGCCGCCTCGCACGCGGCGTTTATCTGTTCGTCGGTCACGTCTTTGGAGTAAGCTATGTTGTCGCGCAGGGTGCCTTCAAACATCCACGTGTCCTGCAACACCATTCCGAACAGGTCGTGCACCTCTTCGCGCGGCATATCCCTTACCGAAACGCCGTCTATTAAAATATCGCCGCTGTCCACTTCGTAAAAGCGCATCAAAAGGTTTACCATCGTCGTCTTGCCCGCGCCGGTGGGGCCTACTATCGCCACCTTCCAGCCGGGTTCTACTTTGGCGGAAAAGTCGGGAATTATCACCCTGTCGGGCGAGTAGCCGAAGCGCACGTGCCTGAATTCCACTTCGCCGCGCACGCCGCCAGTGAGCAGCCTGGGCTTTCCCGTTTCGTCTGAAAGCTCTTCCTCTTCAAGGAATTCAAATACCCTGCCGCTTGCTGCCGCCGCGCTTTGCAGCACGTTGGCCGCCTGGGCTATCTGCGAAAGGGGGGACTGGAACAGGTTTACGTATACAAGGAAGGCCGAGAGGGTGCCAAAGGTAACTCCGCCCGTGCCGTCCGCTATAAGTATGCCTGCAACCACGCACACCGAAGCATAGGCAAAGTACGAAATAAAAGTCATTGCGGGCTGCATTATGCCCGAAAGCGCCTGCGAAAGGAATGTCGATTTTCTCAGCCTCTTGTTGGTCGTTTCAAAGTCTGCGCCCGTGCGCGATTCGGCGTTGAACGCCTTTATTACAAGCTGGCCCGAATAATTCTCTTCCACCTTGCCGTTTAGTATGGCAAGTTCGTCCTGCTGTTTTCTGAACTGCGGTTGCGAAAACTTCATTATCACAAACAACAGCACCGCCATAAAGGGCACGATTATCAGCACGGTGAGCGCCAGCTCCCAGCTTGTGACGAACATTGCTATCAGCACGCCAATCAGCATACACGCCGACTGCACCACCATAGAAACCGCCTGCTGCATCGAGTTGCCTATGGTATCCACGTCGTTGGTCACTCGCGAGAGCGTGTCGCCGTAGGCGTGGGAGTCGAAGTACCTGAGTGGTACGCGGTTAATCTTTTGCGAAATTTCTTTCCTCAGCCCGCGGCACATACGCTGCGATATCGTGGTCATAATAAAGCCCGAAACGTATGTGCAGAGCGCGTTGCAGGCGTAGAAGATTATCAGGATTACGGCAAAGTGCGCAACTTCGCCCATATCTATGTTGGCGCCCGCAAGCGTTATACCGCCCGTAATCACGTCTACCAGGTCGGAAAGTATCTGCGGTGCAAATATTGAAAGCACCGTCGCGCCCACTGTGAATACCAGCGATATAAGCACGGGTATATAGTACGGGCGCATAAATTTTACAAGCCTTACTATGTTCTTTTTGAATTCGCCCTTTTTCAGAGGAGCGCCGCTGCTTTGTACACGTCTCATAAGCCGAGTTCCTCCTTCGAAAGCTGCGAAAGGGCAATTTCGCGGTATATGGGGCAGTTTTCCAAAAGCTCTTTGTGTGTGCCTTCGCCCACGGCCTTGCCTTTATCCAGCACTATAATTTTGTCTGCGTCCATTATCGTGCCTATGCGCTGTGCAACAATCAGGTTCGTCGCGCCCGAAAGCGCGCCTTTAAGGTTCTCGCGCACCTGTCTGTCGGTCTTGTAGTCGAGTGCGGAGAACGAGTCGTCGAATATCATAATTTCGGGTTTCTGTGCCACCGCGCGGGCTATGGATATTCGATGTTTCTGTCCGCCAGAAACGTTTTTGCCGCCCTGCGATATGGGGCTGTCGTAGCCGCCCATTTCGGTTATAAAGCCGTCGGCCTCGGCAACCTTTGCCGCCTCTTCTATGCCCGCCCTGTCGGACTTGCAGCCAAAGCCTATGTTCTCTGCCACGGTGCCCGAAAAAAGCACGCCCTTCTGCGGCACGTAGCCTATTTTAGAGCGCAGGGTAGACTGCTTTATGTCTTTCACGTTCACGCCGTCAACAAGCACTTCGCCCTCGGTGGCGTCGTAAAAGCGGGGCACAAGGTTGATGAGTGTGGATTTGCCGCTGCCCGTGCTGCCTATAAAGGCAACCGTCTGCCCCTTTTCGGCGCGGAAGGATATATGCTCGAAAACGTCCTTTTCGGCGTCGGGATAGCGGAAACTTACGTCTCTGAACTCCACGGTTCCCTCTTCGGTGCGCGGCTGCTCATTTTCGGGGTCGGATATGGAGAGGGGAGTATCGAGCACTTCGTTTATTCGCTTTGCCGCAACCTGCGCGCGGGGGAGGAGAATGAACATCATCAGCATCATCAGAAATGCCATTATTACCTGCGAAGCGAGCATCATAAAGGATACTATCGTCTGGTAGTCGGTTTCGCCCGCGTTGATAAGGGCCGCGCCTATCCAGTAAAGGGCGAGCGTGAGCCCGTTCATAACCAGCATCATAACGGGGCTCATCAGCGCCATCACCCTGCCCGTGAAGAGCTGGGTCTTGGTGAAGTCTGAATTGGCCTTTTCAAACTTCTTCTCCTGGTAATCTTCGGCGTTGTATGCGCGCACCACGCGTATGCCCGTAAGATTTTCGCGCGTGACGCCGTTTAAACGGTCGGTCAGCTTCTGCATCATTCTGAATTTGGGCATAACGGTGAGCATTATCGCCAGTATGCACAGCACCAGAATTACTACGGCCACGGCGGTTGCTATGGTAAGCTGCCCGCTCGAAGCGTTTATCTTGCATATCGCCCATATAGCCATAATCGGCGCATATATCAGCATACGCAGCACCATTATGTTGGCCATATGTATCTGCTGAATGTCGTTGGTAGTCCTCGTTATCAGCGAAGCCGTCGAAAATTTGTTGACTTCGGCAATTGAAAAGCTCTCTACCTTGGAATAAACTTTGCTTCTCAGCGTGGCCGAAAAGCCGCTGGCCACGTGCGAGGCGGTAATGCCCGTCAGCACCTGGCACAGCGCGCTGCATACGGCGTAGCCCAGCATTATGCCGCCGTGCCGCCATATGTCTGCCGTGGTTGCGCCCGGCATACCGTTGCTCACCGCCTGTATCGCGCCCACAATGTCGCTCGTCTTGTCGGTAAGGCGCATCGTGAAGAATACCTGCGCCACGGTTATGCCGACGATGAGCGCTACAAGCAGCCAGTCTTTGGCTTTAAGATTCTTGTACAGTCTTAGCATCTCTTTCTCCGTTAATTTTGTCTGGAACTATGCTGTAAGGGAGCAGAACGGGGGTATAAAACGTAATTGCTGCCCGATTACAGTATCCTGCTTTCAAATGAGTCAAGCATCTTTTCGAATCCCGTTGCGAATGCCTCTGTCTCTTCGGGCGTCAGCGCTTTCAGCGCCAGCGCTATGTCGCGCCAGAAGTCGTCCAGCCAGCCGGCAAGTTTTTTCTCGCCTTCTTCGGTCAGGGTAACGTTCACGTTTCTGCCGCACTTTTCCCGCCGTATAAGCCCCTGCTTTTCTGCGGGCGCAAGCAGCCTGCTTACGTTTGGCAGCGCCAGCCCCGAATTTTCGGCGATGTCGCCCACGGTAAGGTGCCTGCCGTTTTTCAGCTCATACTCGCGCAGGCTGGCAAGTATAATAAAGGTCTTGCCCCTGTTTTCGGTGAGCTGTTTATATTTCCGCGCACAGTCTTTCAGCCTTAAAAACAGCGAAACAACTCTGCCCTCGTCGCTTATGCCCTGCATATCGTCTCCTAAAATACTTATCATTTGATAACTGTTTTACAGTATATGCGTTTGCCGCAGGTTTGTCAACGTCGCGGCCGTACCCTGTTTGTATATTCACCAACTTTTCATAAAGTTCACTTCCCCTTAAATAGCGGGGGGACAGGCGCGGGGTAAGTTATAAAAATTAAGCCGCACGGGCGCCGCAAAAGCGGCGCCCGTGCGGCACTATTTTTCTTTATCCTCTTTTTCGTCGCGTGCGCGAAGCGAGGCTATATATTCGCCGTATTGCTTTTCGCTCAGCTTTGCAATCTTTTTCTTTTTTGCCGACATAAAAAAATACCTCCGCATTTTTTTAGCTGATTATGGGCGAGGGGCGGCATTTTTATTCTTGTGTAGCTTAAATAAAATGTTGAGCGCCGTTCGGGTTCATATATACGTCGCATAACATTGTCGCGTTTACGGTTCTGCTCAGTCACTTACTCGTCGGCGCACGCCGTTTTTTTGCAGGCAATCGCGCTATGCGTGTTTGCCGTGACTATTGAGGCGGCGCCTCCTCTTCGCCAAAAATCTTTTTTGCAAAATCTTTTTGGCGAGTGCTGTGGTAGACTTAATAGTGCTCCTTCACAGCGTTCCGCACGCTCCTCGTTCTGCTTGTATCTCTGAACCCGCTATGGGACGGGTATGCGTCGCATTACTGTGTCGCGCTGCGGCAACCTTCCGTCATTTACGCCAAAGTAAACTCCGTCAGGTTTTCCTCGCGCTCCTTGTACTGCTCGCATCTCCAAGGGTTGACGGGCAGGAGGGGGGTATGGTGTTCGCCTTGTCTTGCTTGCTTCTCTGAACCCGTGATTGCGGCGTAAGCCGCAACGTTGCGCGCCGCGCAACTTATCACGCGCGGCAAGCCGCGCTCATCACTTATCACGTTGCGAAGCAACTCATAACTTAAACTTCACCTTCTGTCATTTTGAGCGGAGCCGCAGGCGAAGTCGAAAAATCTCTTAAAGAGAGTATTTTTGTTTTGAGATTTCTCCGCTTCACTCACTTCGTTCGTTTCGGTCGAAATGACACTGTGGGAGAGGATAGCTTTGGTTGTTTTGGCACAGTAATAATTCAGCCATAAAAAATTCCGTGCAGTTCCCCGCACGGAATTTTTAAACTGTTTTAAAAATAATTAACGTTTCAAGCAAGGTTTCCTTGCGCAGAAAGACTCAATTTGTCGCGCAAGCGAGCTCACCAAGGGTGAATTGCCCCGATTATATTATCGAGGGCCCCTGAAAATCGGGGCAAGAGGGACGAACATTGCAGTTCTTCAAACAGCGGACACCCGCTGTTTGTGCAATGTGAGATGAGCGAGGGCAAATCATAGTCCGAGCGGTGACCGCGTGAGCAAAGCGCTACTCTGCCGAGGCTCCCGGAGGGAAACGGCAGAACGCGGCGGTTTATACACCGCCCGCCGCGCGAGAAGGCCCCTCAACCTCACGAAAATTTCCGCACTCGGCCAGGGCGGAAATTTTGTGAATAGTTACAAGGAGAAAAATTTATGGCACACGACGTAATTGCCGAAGCAAAAAAATGTTTGAATTGTAAAAAACCGCTGTGCAGAACGGGCTGCCCCATCAACACGCCCATTCCGCAGATGATACAGGCCTTTTTGAACGGCGACATAAACGGCGCGGGGAAAATGCTGTTCGACAACAACCCCCTCTCCGTTATATGCTCGATAGTATGCGACCACGGCAGGCAATGCCAGGGCCACTGCGTGCGCGGAATAAAGGGCGACCCCGTAGAGGTAGGCACCATCGAAAACTTTATATCCGAACGATACCTCGACGTGCTTAAAATAGACTGCGCGCCGCAAAACGGAATTAAAGTCGCCGTAATAGGTTCGGGCCCCGCAGGCATAACCACCGCAATAAAGATGGCTCAGCTCGGATACGACGTCACCGTCTTTGAATCCAAGGCAAAAATCGGCGGCGTTTTAAGGTTCGGCATACCCGAATTCAGGCTGCCCAAGTCGTTCATAGACCGCTACGACGCCCTTATGCGCAGATTGGGAATAAAAGTACGCCCCAACATCACGATAGGCAAATTTTTCGGCATAGAAGAGCTGTTCCGCGACGGATTCAAGGCCATTTCGATAGGCACGGGCGTAACCTGGCCCAATACCCTTAACATACACGGCGAAACGCTGGGAAACGTGCACTACGGCGTGCACTACCTTGAATCGCCGGAAGTTTACGAACTCGGCGACAGCCTTATAGTTATAGGCGCGGGCAACGTTGCAATGGACGTGGCGCGCACGGCAATGCGCCGCGGGGTGAGGTCGGTTAAAATCGTGGTGCGCAGCGACCGCTCCACCGCCAACAAGGACGAGCTTGAATACGCCAAGATAGAGGGCGCAGAGATAATTTTCAACAAGGCACCCGTAGAGATAACCGACGAAGGCGTATACTTCAAAGACACGGTATGCGACGAAAACCACAAGGTAATATCTATGTCGGAAAAAGCCGAGCTGATGCGCGCCGATTCGGTGATAATCGCCGTGTCGCAGAAGCCTTCGAACCTCATTTTAACAGACACCAAGGGACTTGAACTTACAGACCGCGGACTTGCAAAGATTGACGAAAACGGTATGACGAGCCGCCCCGGGCTGTTTGCCTCGGGCGACGTGGTGAAGGGCGCCAAGACGGTTGTAGAGGCCGTGGAACAGGCAAAGCGCGTTGCGCTGCATATGGACGAATACCTTAAAAGCCTGCCCAAAGAATAAAGTAAGGCGCGCCGAATAAGGCACGCTGAAAAATAGTTTTACTCCTCCCGGATTGCAGAGGGGGCGCGGGGCAAAAATTTTGCCCCGCGCCCCCTCTGCTTTTATTGACTTTATACACTTTCAATGATAAGATATTTCGCGGTGTAAATTTTTACGTGAGAGAGAGGCAGATGAAGGCTGTAAACCTGGGCAGCGGGCGGGTGCTCGCCACAGTGCTTAAACTTATAATTCCCGCTATGATTGCGCAGTTCATAAACGTGCTCTATTCGATAGTAGACAGAATGTACGTCGGCAACATAGAGGGCATAGGCGACGTGGCGCTGGCGGCCGTGGGCGTGTGCGCGCCAATCACCACCCTCATCTCCTCCTTCGCCTTCCTGATAGGCACGGGCGGCGCGCCGCTGTTTGCGATGTCGCTGGGCGAGGGCAGGGAAGATAATGCAAGAAAGATACTTTCGAGCGCCGCATACGCACTGGCCGCGCTGGCAATAGTCGTGGCGGTATTCTTCCTTGCGTGCGCAAAGCCCGTTCTTTATACCTTCGGCGCGAGCGACGCAACGTACGAATATGCGCGGCAGTACCTTATGATTTACGCCGCGGGGTCGGTATTTTCAATCACGGCGACGGGGCTCAACCAATACATAACCGCGCAGGGATATTCGGGAATAGGAATGATGACCACCGTGATAGGCGCGGTGGCGAACATAGCGCTCGACCCCCTGTTCATCTTCGTGTTCAGAATGGACGTTGCGGGCGCGGCGATTGCCACCATCATCTCGCAGTTTTTATCGTTCGTGTTCGTAGTGGTATTTTTAAGGCTGAAAGGCACCAAGATAAGGCTTACTTTTGAAAAGCCCGACCTGCGCATAATAGGCAGGATTGTAAAGCTAGGCATTTCGCCGTTCATAATAATGGCCTCCGACAGCCTTATAATCATAGTACAGAACGCAATTTTGCAGAGTCGCGGCGGCGCGGACGGAGATATGTGGATAACCGTTTCCACCGTGGTGCAGGCATTCTTTTCGCTGATAACTATGCCGATGCTGGGAATAAGCACCGGCTCACAGCCCGTTTTGAGCTACGCCTACGGCGCCAAGAACGGCTGGCTTATAAAGCGCGCCGAACTGTGGATAACGATATCCTGCCTGGTATTTACAATCACGATGACGGTGGTTTCGCTGTTCTGCGCGGCTCCGTTCGTAAGCCTTTTCACGCAGAACGAAGAGATTGCAGAAAAATCTGTATGGGGCATACGCGTGTTTATGCTGGGCGTGATACCGCTTTCCTTCCAATACGCCTTTGTAGACAGCTTTACAGCCCTCGGCCAGCCGAAATACGCCATAACTTTTTCGCTGATAAGGAAGGTTGTGTTCTTTCTGGGCGGGATAATAGCCTTCCCGCTCATCTGGGACGTGAGCGCGGCGTTCTATGCCGAGCCGTTTGCAGACATTGCCGCGTCCATACTTTCGAGCATAGCATTCGCCATATTCTTCCCCAGAATAATACGCCGCAGAATAAACGGCGAAGACAGCCTTAAAGAGCGGAAATTCAGCCACCGCAGGCAGGCCGAAGAGAGCTGAAAATTTTGAAGAACGCCGCGCGTAACAGCGGCGCAGTAAAAGATACTGCAAAAATCTTAACAGAAAAAATATGGCCGCGGGGCAGACAAAATTTTGTCTGCCCCGCGGCATTTTTTAATAATTTACTTAAAAAACTGTCGTCTGCCGCAGATTTACCGCTTTTGCGCGGGTTTTAATACTTGGGCCTGGGCTGGTAGTGCGTATGCAGCAGCTCGTGCGCCTTGTGCCCGTTGGGTTCGCCGAAGAATTCTTCGTACAGCGTCTTTATTGCGGGCGGCTCGTCGGAAAGGCGATATTTGTTGTAGCGGTCGGAATCGTACAGCGCCGTTGCACGCAGCGTTTTGAGGTCCATATTGTTGCGCACTTCGTCGTGGATGTACGGCTGTCCGCCGCCGTTTATGCACCCGCCGGGGCAGGCCATAATCTCTACGAAGGTATACTTCTTTTTGCCGCTCTTTATATCCTCTATCACCTTGCGGGCGTTGCCAAGGCCGCTGGCGACGGCTACGTTTACCGTGACTCCGCCCAGCGTGTAGGTGGCCTCCTTTATGCCCTTGGTGCCGCGCACTTCGTCGAACACGATGGGTTCGTCGGCATCGCCCAGGGTGCGCGCCGCAACGCGCAGGGCCGCCTCCATTACGCCGCCCGTGGCGCCGAATATTGCGCCGCCGCCCGAAGCCTCGCCGAACGGGTCGTCGAACTGACTTTCGGGAAGGTTGGCGAAGTCGAGCCCCGCCTCCCTTATCATCTTTGCAAGCTCGCGCGTGGTGAGCGCCGCGTCGGTATAGTGCCCGAGTTCGTCGCGGGTTGCTTCAAACTTTTTGGCGGTGCAGGGTATTACCGAAACGACGTACAAGTCTTCGGGCTTTATGCCCTCTTTCATACAGTAGTAAGTTTTGAGCACCGCGCTGAACATCTCCTGCGGGGACTTGCAGGAGGAGAGGTTGGGAATGAGTTCGGGGTAGTAATGTTCGGCAAACTTGACCCAGGCGGGACAGCAGCTTGTGAACATAGGCAGCGCGCCGCCGCCCTTTACCCTGTTTATGAGCTCGGTCGCCTCCTCCATTATAGTGAGGTCGGCGGTTATATCCATATTGAAGCACTTTACGTCGCCGAGCTGTTTTATGGCGGTGACCATCTTGCCCTCGACGTTTGTGCCCACGGGAAGGCCGAACGCCTCGCCGAGCGTTGCGCGCACCGAAGGAGCGGTGAAGAACACCACCTTTTTGGTGTCGTCTACTATCGCGCCCCATACGTCGGCCACGGCAGACTTTTCGTACAGCGCGCCCACGGGGCAGGCTACTATGCACTGGCCGCAGTTTACGCAGGGCGTGAACGCCAGAGATACGTCGTAGGGCGAACCTATCGTCTTGGCGTAGCCCCTGTTCTTGGGGCCGATTGCGCCTATCGTCTGATGCTCGCACGCCGCTACGCAGCGGGTGCAGAGTATGCACTTTGAATTGTCGCGCACGACCGAGGGCGAGAGGTCGTCTATCGGCTGAACGTCGTGGTCGGTGCCGTACTCGTCCTCTTCGGCGTTGTATTCCAGCGCCAGTTTCTGCACCTCGCAGTTCATCGAACGCACGCACGAAAGGCACTTCTTTTTGTGGGTGGAGAGTATCAGCTCCACAGTCATCTTGCGCGACTTGCGCACTTTGGGGGTGTTTGTGCGCACCTCCATTCCCTCTGATACGGGGTATACGCAGGCGGCAACAAGTCCGCGCGCACCCGTGGCCTCTACAAGGCACATACGGCAGGAGCCCACGCACTGCACGTCCTTCAAATAGCACAGGGTGGGTATTCTTATGTTCGCAAGTTTTGCGGCCTGCATTATGGTGGAGCCTTCGGGTACGGTTACGGGAATGCCGTTGATTTTAAGATTTACCATATTTTACGCTCCTTTGATTACTTTTTGATTATAGCGCCGAACTTGCAATGCGCTATGCACTGGCCGCAGCGGATACACTTTGCCGTATCGATGATGTGCGGCGACTTGACCGAGCCGCTGATTGCCTGCACGGGGCAGTTGCGCGCGCACAGCGTGCAGCCGCGGCACTTATCGGTGAGGATATAGTAGTTGAGGAGCGATTTGCACACGCCCGCAGGGCAGTGCTTTTCGTTTATGTGTGCCTCGTACTCGTCGAGGAAGTGGTTCATTGTGGAGAGTATGGGGTTTGGAGCAGACTGGCCGAGGGCGCACAGCGAGGAAGCCTGCATATATTCTGCAAGGTCGCGTATGCGCTGGATATCTTCGGGCCTGCCCTTGCCTTCGGTTATTCTGGTAAGAATTTCCAGAAGGCGCTTGGTGCCTATGCGGCAGGGATTGCACTTGCCGCAGCTTTCGTCGGCGGTGAATTCGAGGTAGAACTTGGCGATATCCACCATACAGGTATCTTCGTCCATTACTATAAGGCCGCCCGAGCCCATCATAGAGCCGATTGCTTTTAGGCTGTCGAAGTCCATTCCCGTATCTATGTATTTTGCGGGTATGCAGCCGCCCGAAGGGCCGCCCGTCTGCGCGGCCTTGAAGGCCTTGCCGCCCGGTATACCCCCGCCTATGTCGTAAATAATGGTGCGGAGCGTGGTGCCCATAGGCACTTCAACAAGCCCCACGTTGTGTATTTTGCCGCCCACGGCAAACACCTTGGTGCCCGTGCTGTTGGGAGTGCCTATCGCAGAAAACCACTTTGCGCCGTTTAAAAGTATGGGCGCAATGTTTGCCCACGTTTCAACGTTGTTCAAAACGGTGGGTTTGCCGAACACGCCGCTCGTTGCAGAAAAAGGCGGGCGCGGACGGGGTTCGCCGCGGAAGCCCTCTATGCTCTTCATAAGCGCAGTCTCTTCGCCGCAGACGAACGCGCCTGCGCAGAGGCGTATTTCTATGTCGAAGTCAAAGCCGCTTCCCAGTATGTTTTTGCCCAGAAGGCCGTATTCGCGCGCCTGGCTTATGGCTATGTTCAGCCTTTCAACGGCGATGGGGTATTCTGCGCGCACGTATATGAAGCCCTGGTGCGCACCCACGCAGTAGCCGGCTATGGTCATCGCCTCCAACACGCAGTGCGGGTCGCCTTCAAGGACCGAACGGTCCATAAACGCGCCGGGGTCGCCCTCGTCGGCGTTGCACACAACGTACTTTTCGTCGCCGGGCGCCGCCTTCGACGTGGCCCATTTTACGCCCGTGGGGAAGCCCGCGCCGCCCCTGCCGCGCAGGCCCGAGGCCTTGATTTCGTCTATCACGTCGTCGGGCGACATTCCCGAAAGCACCTTTGCAAGCGCCATATAGTCGCCCGCGGAGATGGCTTCGTCTATGCTCTCGGCAGCGATTACGCCGCAGTTTCGAAGAGCTATTCTCATCTGGTGCTTATAGAAGGGAATCTCTGCAAACGGTATGATTGAGCCGTCCTCGTGCACGGTACCCTCGTACAGAAGTTCCTTTACGATATCGCCGCCCTTTACAAGGTGCTTTTCGGCGACGGTCTTTGCGTGTTCGGGCGTCATATGCGGATAGAAGGCGCCCTCGGGATAAACTATCATTATGGGGCCGAGCGCGCACAGGCCGAAGCAGCCCGTCTTTACGATGAGAACGTCGTTTATTCCCAGCTCTTTAAAGCTGGCTTCGAGCTGTTCGATTACTTTGAGCGAGTGGCTTGAAGTACAGCCCGTGCCGCCGCAGACGAGCACCTGCTTTCTGTAACCCGTTACGGGGGCGAGCTTTTCTGCCTGCTCGCGGACGAGCCTTCTTACCCTGATAAGGTCGGCAAGTTTTTCCGACCTGGCTTTCAATTCTTCAACAGTCATACAGCTCACTCCTTCATATATTTATCGAGCACGCCCTTCACATCTTTTGCGGTGAGCCTGCCGTAAACTTCGTCGTCTACTATCATAACGGGCGCAAGGCCGCACGCGCCCACGCAGCGGCAGCTGTCCAGCGAAAACTTTCTGTCGGGAGTGAGCTCGCCGCAGGAAATGCGCAGCTCCTTTTCCACCGCGTCAAGAATTTTATCTGCCCCCTTTACGTAGCACGCCGTGCCGAGGCATATGCTTACGCGGTGTTTGCCCTTGGGCTTCAACGAAAACTGCGAATAGAACGTGGCCACGCCGTAAACTTCGGCGAGCGGTATATCCAGCTCGTCTGCAATCATAGTCTGAACCTCTGCGGGCAGGTAGCCGTAAATTTCGTTGGCCTTGTGCATTATGGGCATAAGGCAGCCCTTTACCCCCTTTTCGGCGGCAATGAAGGCTTTAAGCTCCTTCTCCTGCTCCTCGGTTCCCTCAAAAGTGAACTGTGCCATAGATTACTCCTGTTTTTTACTTACGCTTAGCGGCGCCCCTTATCATATGCGGCGCACGGTATTTCGATAAAAAAGTAACAAAATACATTCTTTATTATAACATCAAAATGCGATAATTACAAACGATATGACGGCATTGATATGTAAAATATGCACAAAAAATGTTTGCAGTCATAATTGCGGTAAAAAGAGAGCGTGGGCGCGGAAAAATTTTCCGCGCCCACGCACCGCCATTTTATTCTGCCGTTTCAAACTGCGAATAATACAGCTTTGAATAGTACCCGCCCTTTGCCATAAGCTGTTCGTGCGTGCCCTGTTCCACCACGTCGCCGTGGTCCATCACTATTATCGTGCGCGCGTGCTTTATGGTTGAAAGCCTGTGCGCTATTACAAAGCACGTTCTGCCCTGCATCAGGTTTTCCATTGCCTGCTGGATATACTGCTCGGTGCGCGTATCCACGTTGGACGTGGCCTCGTCGAGAATGAGCATAGGCGAGTCGAGCAGCATTGCGCGGGCTATGGTTATAAGCTGTTTCTGCCCCTTGGATATATTGACGGCGTTATCGGTGAGCACGGTGTTGTAGCCTTCGGGCAGGCGGGAGATGAAGGAGTGTATTTTTGCCGCTTTGCACACGCGCTCCACGTCCTCAGCCGTCACGTTTTCGCTGCCGTAGGCCACGTTCTCGTATATGGTGCCCGAAAACAGCCAGGTATCCTGCAAAACCATAGTGAACGCCCTGCGCAACGAGGCGCGCGTGACCTTGGTTATGTCCTTTCCGTCTATCTTAATCGTGCCCGAATCGGCATCGTAAAAACGCATTAAAAGATTGATTACCGTGGTCTTTCCCGCACCCGTGTGACCTACTATCGCCACCACGTCGCCGCTTTCGGCGTGCAGGCAGAAGTCGTGAATTACGGGCTTGCCGGGGACGTAGGCAAAGCGAAGATGCTCGATATCCACGTTACCCTTTACGTCGGTGAGCTCTTCGGCGCCCTCGGCGTCGGCAGGCTCGGGCTGTTCTTCGAGCACCCTGAACGCGCGCTCCGCCGCGGCGAGCGCAGACTGGAATTCGCTTAAAACGTTGGCAATTTCGTTTATCGGGCCAGAGAATTTGCGCGAATAGAGCACGAACGAAGCTATTGCGCCCACGCTGGGTATGGCGCCGTTCATATACATTATCGCGCCGAACACGCTTATCAGCGCGAGCGAGAGATTGTTCATAAAGTTGACCGAAGGGCCCGAGATGGTGCCGTAGTTTTCGGCCACGGTATACGCCTCCACCGCCTCGACGTTCTTCTGTTCGAAGCGGGATATTACCGCCTCTTCGCAGCCGTAGGCCTTGGTCGTCTTTTGCCCCGTTATAATCTCTTCGATAAACCCGTTGAGCTCGCCGAGCTTTGAAGAGCGCCTGCGGAAGAGCGGCTGGACCTTGTGCGTGAGCCACCACGTGAACAGCGAGGTGAGCGGAATTGTTACCACGAACACCACCACGAGTATGGGCGCGCTTATCAGCATCATAACGAGCGAGCCGACGATTGTGACCACGCTTGTTAGCACCATCATAGTGTCGTTGGCGAGCGATTCGCCCAGCGTATCCAAATCGTACGAAAGCACGGATATTATGTCGCCCGCCTGGCGGGTATCGAAGTAGGATACGGGCAGCGAGGTCAGCCGCGCGAATATATCGGTGCGGATGCGCTTTACCACGCAGCGCGAAAGGTAGCTCATTCCAATCGAAGAAAGGTAGGTGAGCAGTCCCGACGCGATATATACCGCGACGAGCACGGCGGCATAAGTCCAAATCTTTGCAAAGTCGGTGGTGCCATCCAATTTTATTTCGTCTATCGCCATTCCGCACACCTGCGGCCCGAGAAGCGAGCACGCCGTGCCCGCAAGCGAGGCGAAAAAGATGAGCACGAACAAAAGGGCATACGGCCTTATATATCTGCCCAGGTTTTTGAGTATGTAGCGCACGTTTACCCTGCGCCTTTGCAGGCGGCGGGTGTCGCTTACGTGAATTATGTCGCCCCTCATACCGCCACCCCCATCTGCGTGTTTGCAATGGCACGGTATTCGGCGCAGCCTTGCATAAGCTGTTCGTGCGTGCCCATACCAGATATCCTGCCGTCGTCCATAACTATTATAAGGTCACAGCTCTTCACCGAGCTCACCCTCTGCGCGACGATTACCTTGGTAGATGAGGCATATTCCCGCACCAATGCCCTTCTCAGCTTGGCATCGGTGGCGTAATCGAGCGCGGAGGAACTGTCGTCCAGCACGATGATTTCCGGATTGCCCGCAAGCGCGCGGGCAATTAAAAGGCGCTGTTTCTGCCCGCCCGAAAGGTTGCCCGCCTTCTGGGCAAGGTCGTAGTCCAGTCCGCCTTCCAGCCCGTCGATGAACTCCTTTGCCTGGGCGCACTCCGCCGCGCGCAGTATCTGTTCTTCGGGCAGGTTTCTGCCGTAGTCTATGTTTTCGCGCACGGACGCCGCCATAAGAAAGTCGTTCTGAAATACCGCGCCGAACTTTGCGCGCAGCTCGTTTGCGGGCACCGAGCGCACGTCGCGCCCGTCTACGTACACGGCGCCGCTTCCCGCATCGTAAAAGCGCATTAAAAGGTTGATTATGGTGGACTTGCCGCTGCCCGTGGCGCCTATTATGCCCAGCGACTGCCCGCGGCCGAGCGCAAACGAGATATCGGAAAGGTTATCCTCCTTTCCGTTATACGAAAAACTTACGTTCCTGAACTGCACGGCGTACCTTTCGTCGCCCGCAGGGCGCTCTTCCACGCTCTCCCTCTCGTCGAGTTCGAGTACCTTTTCAATCCTTTCCGAGGAGGCCACCCCGCGCGAGAGCACTACGAATATCTTGGATATGCCGAGCATTGCGTTGAGCACTATGGTGAAGTAGGTAAGAAAGCCCGTCATATCGCCCGGCCTGCCCGAAAGGAAAGCGCCCGCCACTATCACGCACACGAGGCCGATGTTTAAAATTAAGGTTGTGAGCGGGTTGGTGAGCGACATCGTGCGCTGGGCGCCGAATTCTGCCGAGGCAAGCTCGCCCGCAACGCCTTCGAACTTTTTGTTTTCGTACTCCGTTTTTGAAAGCGCCTTTATCACCCTTATGCCGCTTATGTTTTCCTGCACTGAGCGCACCATATTGTCGCCCTTGCGCTGCACGCGCATATACATAGGCACGCTTTTGCGGGTTATAAACCAGATTGCGGCGCCCACGAACGGCACGGTGGCAAGCAGTACGAGCGCCAGCCTTGCATCGAGAAGAAAGCAGAATATAAGCCCGCCCAGAAGGAGTATGGGCGCGCGCACACCCAGGCGCATCGTGCGCGCCACCATCTGGTTTACGTAGTACGTATCGGACGTAAGGCGGGATATGAGCGAGGGCACGGTGACGCCGTCGACCTGGCTGCACTTCAAATAGCTGGTCTTTCTGAACAGGTCGTAGCGGATATCGTGCGTCATTGCGCCCGCAACCTGCGCCGAAAGCCTGTTTGCAAATATGTTGCCGAAGAGCGCGACGAGCGCGAACAGCAGCATAAGCCCGCCCATAAGGTAGATTTGCCCCGCGTCTTTGAGCGGAATCAAATCGTCGATTATGTGCGAGAGAAGAAAGGGCAGAACGAGCTCTGCCACGCTTCCCGTAAATTTTGTGAAAAGGCCCAGAGCGGTTTTGCCCGCATAGGGCTTCATATATACCATCGTCTTTTTCATATCCGTTCCCCGCTGCCGCCTCAGCGGCAGAATGAAAGCCGCCTTTATCCGCGGGTTTCCCCACGCCCGATATATGCACGAGCGTTTGCTACCATCTTTTCGCTCAGACGCTGCAATTCGGCCTTCTCTTCTTCGGTAAACCCCTCGGTCACCAGCGCGCGCCATTCAGTCAGCACCATACGGACCCGGGGCATTACGTCAAGCAGTTTATCCGTGGGGTAAAGAAGCACGGCGCGGCGGTCTTTGTCGTTGTCTTCCCTGCGCACAAATCCCCCTTCCTCCAACAGGCTTATCTGGCGGGCGACGTTGCTCTTGTTCACAAACAGCCTGCGCGCCAGCTCTTCCTGCGAAATTCCGGGGGAACCGGCTATTGCCAGCAGATACTTCGACTGGCACCCGCGTATGCCGTACGGGCCGAGCTTTTCTTCGCGGAACAGCTCGGCGCTGCGCGATATGAGGTTTATGTTCTTCATAAATTTTGCCATACTCTTTTCCCTTCGGCGCGGCAGTACGCCGCCCCTGTTTACGGTCTTTCCGCTGCGGCGCAAAATAGTTGCGCACGCAACTATATTATATGGATTTTTTCGTCAAATGTCAACGGCAACGGGGCGCATAACGCCGTTTAGGGTCAAAAAGGAGCGTAAAACAGATGGTTTTACATTTAAAAAGCGTAAAAAAGGAGCGGCGGCGGACAAAACTGTCCGCCGCCGCGAGTATCCCGCTCTCACACAGAATACTTAAAGAGTATGGCGCATTGAAGCGCATTACCCGCCGATTGGAAGAAAAACTATAAAAGTACTGCCCTCGCCCTCGCGGCTTTCAACGCTTACGCTGCCGCCCGCAAGGGTGACTATTCTCTTTACTATCGAAAGCCCCAGCCCGTTGCCGCGGGTAGAGTGCGAAGCGTCGCCCTGGTAATACTTGTCGAACACGTGCAGAGCCACCTCTTTGCTCATACCTATGCCGTTATCCGAAACGCGCACTTCGGCGCCGCCGCCTCTTTCGGCAAGCGAAACGGCAATTTCGCCGCGCGAGGGCGTGAATTTTATTGCATTGCCGATGAGGTTGAGCCATACCTGCTGCATAAGCGAGGCGTTGCCCTCGTATTCGAGGGGCGCAAGCTCGGAAGAAACGGTTATATCCTTAGCCGTCCATTCGCGCTCCAATAAAATTACGCACTCCTTTATCTGCAAGTCGAGCCTGTAAGGCTTCACCTCGCCGAGAAACTGCTGATTTTCCAGCCTGTTCAGCGTGAGTGTGTTTTCTGCCAGCGTAGAGAGCCTTGCAGATTCGTCGGCGATTATTTTAAGATATTGCCGCTGCTCCTCCTCCGTCAGGCCGCCTTCCAAAAGCAGATTGGCAAAGCCGTTTATCGAGGCGATGGGCGTTTTGAATTCGTGAGAAAAGTCGTGAATGAACTCGTCTTTGAGCGTCTGTATGCTCGAAAGCTCCTTACTCATCTTGTTGAAGTTTTCAAACAGAGGTTTGAACTGCGATTTTTTTGGCACTTCGAGCTGATAGCCGAATTGGCCGTGCGAAACCTTGTCGAACGCCTCCACCACCTTGCCCGCCATCTTGGTGCTTTCGTTGTTCAGCCAGATTATTATGCCAGTCAGCGCAAGCGCGATTACAGGCATTACGGCAATGGGAACGACAAACGAACCCACGCTCTGCGAATCCCAGAAAAACAGGTTTATTATGGCGAGGGTAACTTCCGAAACCATTACGAGCGCAACAAAGATGAGCAGAAACATTCCCACAGTATGGCCCACGTCTTTGCGCTTTTCCTTTTTGGTCTTTTTAAGCGGCAGCCCCTGCCCGCTCTTCGCTCCGCCCGTAAAAAGCCCCTTCACCTTCTGCCGGAGGCTCATTTTTTAATCACCGCCTTATATCCTATGCCGCGCATAGTGACGATTTCGAACTCGGGATAGCCTTCGAACTTGTTGCGCAGCCTGTTTATATGCGTGCGCACAGTGTTTTCGTCGCTTTCAGATGAATAGCCCCACACCGTGTCGAGTATGTTTTCTTTGGTGAGTATCTTGTTCGGATAAGATAAAAGCAGAAAAAGAAGCTGAAACTCCTTCGAGGGCAGCTCGGTCACCTCGTCGCCGCGGGTGACTGAATACGTCTCCTTGTCCACAACGACGTCGCCTATGGTAATCTTGCCCTCGTTGGCAATCTTGCTGCGGCGCAGAAGGGCGTCTATGCGCCAGGTGAGCTCTTCAAAGTTTATCGGCTTTGTCATATAGTCGTCGGTGCCTACGGAAAAGCCGCGGAATTTATCTGACATACCGTCCTTTGCCGTAAGCATTATCACGGGCACCGTCTCGCCCCTGCCGCGCAGTATCTCGACCAGAGTATATCCGTCCATAGCGGGCATCATTATATCCGTAATTATGAGGTTTACGTTGCCTTCGTCGTAAATGTCCAGCGCCTCTTTGCCGTCTTTGGCAAGCAGAACGTTATATTTGTTTTTGAGGCGCGCGTTTAAAAGTATGCGCATATTGGCGTCGTCTTCCACGACCAGAATATTTGCCATATTGCCCTTCCTTTTACCGGTATATGCCGCAGCATACGTGCGCGGCCACGCAAACATTGTAGCAAAACGGCGCAAAAAAAGCAAGAGCGCGCGCAAAAAAAGGTAAATTTGGCAAAAGTTGATACTGAGTTTATGCTGCGGTTATGAAAGATTTATATTGCACGCATAAAATTGCCTTGTAAAGTGAATAGAGAAAGACGAGGGCATCAAAACGCCGTTGCCGGGGCAAAACGCCCCGAAAAAAGACAAAATTACAGCTTATTTGCCCTGCCGTTTACAGAATATTTACATAATATTGAACTGATATTAACTTTACGCTTACAAAAGTTTAAACGCGCGGCAGTAAAATCATAAAAAAGCCGCTTACGGGGAAGGCTTCCCCATCGGAGGACAAAATTTATGACAATAGCAATCGTTATAGACCTTATCGACTGTCTTACCAACGGTTCGGTGATGACGGCGCGCCGCTTTGCCGACGGACTTAAAGCCAAGGGGCACGAAGTGCGCCTTATTGCCGTGGGCGCCGACGGCGAGAACGACTGCAACGTTAAAGAGAGATACGTGCCCGTGCTCACCGAAGTTTCTGCAAAGAACCAGATAAAGTTCGGCAAGTTTGAAGAGGACAAGATAAGAAAGGCGTTCGAGGGCGTTGACATCGTGCACTTCATATTCCCGTTCAAGCTGGAAAAGAAGTGCAAAGAGCTGGCAGACGAGATGGGCATACCCACCACCGCCGCTTTCCACGTTCAGCCCGAAAACATTTCTTTCAACGTGCATATGGGCTGGTGCAAGCCCTTTAATTCGCTGATATATGCCTATCTGCGCAAAACATTTTACAGTAAGTTCGACAGAATTCACTGCCCCACCGCCTTTATTGCCCAGCAGCTTGCCGACCACGGTTACAAGGGCGAGCTTTACGTGATTTCAAACGGATACGACCCCGCCTTCGTGCCGCCCAAAGCGCGCACGAAGAACGAAAAGTTTGAAATTGTGATGACGGGCAGACTTTCGCCCGAAAAGAACCAGCAGGTGATAATACGCGCCATAGCAAAGTCGAAACACAAAGACGAAATCCGCCTCACCCTGCTCGGCAACGGCCCTTTAAAAGGCAAACTTGCCGAACTTGCCGAAAAGCTGGGAGTAGACGTTTCGTTCGACTTTCTTCCCAAAGAAAAGCTGATAAAGAAGTTGCAGCAAAGCGACCTTTACGTGCACTCCGCCACCGTAGAGATAGAGGCGATTGCCGCAATCGAGGCGATAGCCTGCGGCCTTGTGCCCGTGATTGCCGAAAGCAGCCTTTCGGCGACCAGACAGTTTGCTTTAAACGAAAAATCGCTGTTTAAAGACAACAACGCCAAAGAGCTGGCGGCAAAAATAGATTATTGGTTCGAGCATCCTTCCGAGCGCGCCTTGATGAGCGGCAGGTACGCCGTGTTCGCTAAAAAATTCAGTCTTAAAAATTCGCTTGCGCTGGCGGAGCAGATGTTTGCCGACGAAATAAGCGACTATTCCGCCCGCAAACTGCAACAAAACGCAAGTCCTTTCCCCCGCTTTTCGCTGTTCACCCGCGCATAACGCTTTGCCGTTAACAAGCACATAGTACGGGGTCAATTTAAAAAGGAGCGGCAATATGCCGCAACCGGCGGGAAGCACAGTCGGCGCGGGAATATGCCGCAACCAACGCAGAATTTTAATTACTTTGCCCACACAAAACACACATTCACATAAACCTCAAAAAGGACGGCGGGGCGCAGTTTTACTGCGCCCCGCCGTTCGCTTTGTAAACACGTTGTTCAACGCCTGTCTTTCAATTCATTAAGATAAACTTTGCAGTCAGAATCGCCCGCCTCAGCGCCCCTTGCAAACCAACTCTCCGCAAGCGGCAAATTGCGCTCGGCAAAGACGCCCTCGTAATAATAGAGGCCCATCACCTGGCACGCTTCGCCGTCGCCGCCTTCCGCCATACCGCGTATTCTGTCCAGATATCCGTCTATGAGCTGTTTGGCGCTCGATTTATCCACGAACATCCCGCGGCCGAAGTGCATACACAGCGCCAGCCCGTAGGCAGAGCGTTCGTTGCCAAGTTCGAGGGAGTTTCTGAAAGCCGACAGCGCCTGCCGATAGTTTCCCTTTTTATAATTTTCCATAGCCGAAGAATATACGGTAGCCATAAATAAATCTCCCGAAGCACCCTCAATAATCTTTATAAATAAAAGTATGGGGCAATTCTACTGCAATATATTATGCACTAATTATACCACAAAATCGCATTATGGTCAATAATTCGCACAACAATCAAACCAAAGGTGCGGGGCTTTTTTAAGCCCCGCACCTTTGGTATGGTATAAGAGAAAAGAATGAAATAAGCAAATTTATATTGGAAAATATCGAAATTAAAAACTATCCCGGAGGATAATTCTGCGCGGCGCCGTTTTGTTTATACGCCGCTGTATGCGGAGAAGCCGCCGTCTATCGGCAGTACAACGCCCGTTATGAAGCCCGCAGCGCGCTCTGAAAGAAGAAAGAGCACCGAACCAATCAAATCGTCGGTTTCGCCGAACCTTGCAAGCGGCGTGCCCGCAAGAATTTTACCCGTCCTCTGCGTAGGCGTTCCGTCGGGATTCCACAGAAGAGAAGCGTTCTGCTTTGTGGAGAAGAAACCGGGCGCAATGGCGTTTACCCTGATGCCCATCTTTGAAAAATGTACGGCGAGCCACTGCGTGAAGTTGGATACGCCCGCCTTTGCCGCGGAATATGCGGGTATTTTTGTGAGCGGAGTGAACGCGTTCATCGAAGATATGTTGAGTATGCAGCAACCGCTTCTGCCAAGCATATCTTTGGTAAATTCCTGGGTGGGCAGAAGCGTGCCGAGGAAGTTGAGGTTGAACACGAACGACACTCCCTCTTCCGTGAGGTCGAAAAAGGTCTTTATGTCTTTTCCGAGGTCGCCCGCCTCGTAATATTCCTTGTCGGTCTGCGCCATAGGGTTGTTGCCGCCCGCGCCGTTTATGAGTATATCGCAGGGGCCGAGCTCGGCGAGCACGCGTTCGTGGCAGGCGGCAAGGCTTTCTTTTTGCAGCACGTTGGCGCAGTATGCCTTTGCAACGCCGCCTTCGGCCGTTATTTCGTCGGCAAACTGCTGCGCCTTTTCAACGCTCATGTCGAGAAGGGCAACTTTCATCCCCGCCGCGGCGAGAGCCTTTGCCATATGCGAGCAGAGCACGCCGCCGGCGCCCGTAACTACCGCAACTTTTCCTTTTAAATCTTCAACCTGAATGGGTAAATTCATATTAAACACCATCCTTTTCAATAGCTTCAAATAAACCGTTCAGATATGCGGCGCCCAACGCGCGGTCGTACAGGCCGTAGCCGGGCTTGCCGTCTTCGCCCCAGATGTTCCTGCCGTGGTCGGGACGGACGTAGCCGTCGAATCCGCCTTCGACAAGTGCCTTTACTATGCCGTAGATATCGAGATTGCCCGCAGACGTGAGGTGGCCCGCTTCGGTAAAATCGGTATCGCCGTTATATTTCAGCTGCCTTATGTGCGCAAAATATATGCGGCCGGCATATTTTTTTGCCATAGAAACGAGGTCGTTGAACCTGCCCGCGCCCAGACTGCCCGTGCAGAACGTGAAGCCGTTGTGCTTGTCCGGCACGGCGGCAATCATTCTTTCGTAGCTTTCGGCGCCCGTGATTATGCGGGGCAGACCGAACATCGACCAGGGAGGGTCGTCGGGATGAATGGCCATATTTATGCCCGTTTCGTCGCACGCGGGCATTATTCCCTTTAAAAAGTATACCAGATTTTCGAACAGTTTATCATACGAAACCGACGAATATTCTTCAATAAGTCCGCTGAGCTGTTCGGGCGTATAGCTTTCGTCCCAGCCGGGCAGGTGAAGGTCGTGCGGGTCGAGCTTTAAAAGCTGTTCGTGGCAGTACGAAAGCGACGTGCTTCCGTCGCGCGCAACCGTCTTTAAATCGGTGCGCAGCCAGTCGAACACGGGCATAAAGTTATAGCATATGCACTTTACGCCGAACCTGCCTAAGTTGCGGATAGTCTGCGCATAGTTCGCAATAAGTTTGTCGCGCGTGGGCTTGCCGAGCTTTATATCTTCGTGTACGGGGACGGACTCTATAACTTCCATCTCCAACCCTTCGTCATCGCACAGCTTTTTGAGGCGGGCAATCTTTTCCACCGGCCACACCTCGCCCACGGGAACGTCGTATACCGCGGTAACGACGCCGCTCATATTGGGTATCTGTTTTATGTATTCAAGAGGTATGCTGTCTTTTTCGCCATACCAGCGAAAGGTCATCTTCATTACTTCTTCTCCTTCTTGCCCGCCTTTGCCGCCTTCTTCCTTTCGGCAGCTTCGCGCTTTGCCGAAAGTTTGGCCTGGTACTTTGCCTCTTCCTCTTCGAAAGAGATGCCCTTCTTTTCGCACTTGGCCCTGAGTTCGGCAATCCTCGCCGCCTCGGAAAGCCTTTCTGCCTCCTCCTGTTCGCGGCGCAGACGCTCTTCGGGCTCTATCCACTCTATGCCTGCGGCAAGCGCTTCGGCCTTCTGCCTGTCGAGTATCTTTTCCCTGTCAGATTTGAGGAACTTTTCTACGATGAAGAATATCATAAGCACCGCGCAGGCAACGTACACGCCCGTTTCTATCCAGATATAGCTTACGGTTACCATCGTTGCGTTTGCGCCGCCGTTGGTTATGGCGTTGAAAAAGCTCTGCGCAAGCGGCGTAGTGGCCGCCATTATCGAGCTGTAAATGCTCATAGTAAGGCCGTCGCAGCGGAAGCCGTGCTTTGCTTCGAGATGGTCCAATACATCGGAAATCATAGCCAGAATCATATAGCAGGCGGGCGAAGAACCGAAGCTCTTCAATGCGACGCCCACGCACACGGCAAAGAAATTATCGGGCCAGATACCTGCTATCACGCCGCCGACGGCGCCTACGAGCAGGCCAATCATAACGACGAGGCGCTTGCCGTACTTGCGCGAAAGAGGCCATATGAACGCCATTGCGATGGCCATAGGAACCGCGCCGAGAACGTTTATAATCGTCATTGCGAAGTCGCCGTACGCCGTGCCGTCGAACTGCACGGAGCAGAAATATGAGCAAGACATATTTTTAAGCGAGCCGGAGAACTGGAATATGAGGTAGAAACCTATTATAAGCCACCAGAACACATCCGTGCCGACTGCCTTGAACTGCTTGCCCATAGATACGGCAGCCTTGGGCTTTTCTTCGCTTTCAAGATGGAACGATTCCTCGGTAACCCTTTCGCGGGTGAAGTAGTATTGAAGAACTACGAAGAGGAAAGTAACTACGCCTATTACGACGAACGTTATCGTCCAGCCCGAAATACTGGGGTTATCCCAGCCGCCAAGGAAAAGACTTACCACAAGCGGGAACACCATTCCGCCCGCACCCATAACGCCCAGATGGGAGAAATTCGTGAAGGACGCAAGCAGCCCGCGCTGGGAACTGTTGCGCGTGGAAACGGGCACGAGCGTGCTGTTCGCCGTGTTATACATAGGAT
>ERZ1643250.1011-NODE-1011-length-26472-cov-5.939168_pt1 | contig 26472 bp, 25 predicted proteins | sample MGYA00579262_ERZ1643250 | MGnify/ENA primary metagenome ERZ1643250 (study PRJEB29033, sample SAMEA4952265) | chicken gut metagenome | biome: Broiler Chicken; feature: Gastrointestinal Tract; material: Caecum | place: Ireland | collected 2018 | study: Broiler... | reverse complement strand
CTCGAACCCTGGACCCACTGATTAAGAGTCAGTTGCTCTACCAACTGAGCTAAAGATGCATATATCAAAAACCTGTGCCACAGCCACTATTTTTAGTGTTGGTGACCCATCCGCGATTCGAACGCGGGACACCATGATTAAAAGTCATGTGCTCTGCCAACTGAGCTAATGGGTCATACCTGGCAGGGGTAGCAGGATTTGAACCTACGAGATGTCAGAGTCAAAGTCTGATGCCTTACCGCTTGGCTATACCCCTAAGAAAAAATATGGGGTGAGCTATGGGATTCGAACCCATGACCTCCAGAGTCACAATCTGGCACTCTAACCAGCTGAGCTAAGCCCACCAGAATGGCGTGCCTGAAGGGATTCGAACCCCCGACAAACGGCTTAGAAGGCCGTTGCTCTATCCTGCTGAGCTACAGGCACAGGCAATGTGTAGTTTGGAGCGGGTGATGGGAATCGGACCCACGCAGCCAGCTTGGAAGGCTGGTATTCTACCATTGAACTACACCCGCACTTCAACAGCCTTTACATTATATATCAGTCGCCAAAAACTGTCAACGGTTTGAGATATTTTTTTGCGATTTTTTTCGTGAAGTTTCCTATTTTTGGCAACAGGTAACAAATTTCGCAACAACGTTTGTCGTAATACGGTTGCTGAAAGCAAGCACGTCCAAAAACTTGTGAACACTCTTGTCGGAAAAGTGCAACGTTGCAGGGCACAAAAATTTGCACGCACTGCCATTTTGAAACGCCGTTGAAAAACACAGAAACTTGCACCACAATTTTGAAACAAAAGTTGCATCTGTTGTTTGCAGACTTTACAAACCTGATAAGGTAAGGCAACGACAAAAACAGCCTTGTGAAGTTGTCGCTTATAATTATCTTTTCTCGTGTTGCATCACTTTCGAGTTGCGTTCACTTGCTTTGCGTAGTTGTACGTTAAGAAAATTTGCTTAAAACCACTTTTGCACGGCTTCCGCCTTTGAAAACGTGCAAATTTCTGACATTTGAGCGCAATTTCACCTTTACTTTTTGAGTGAATGCCCCCACAAAATCATTTATTCCAAGGCAAATTTCCCCTTAAAGAAAATTACATTGACAAATAAAATTTTGTTGCACGTTGCTTACAAAAACAGGCAACGATAAGCACTGCAAATTACAGTTTTTTGTACATATCCACCGAATGTCCCAACAGGCGCATGAGGTCAAGTTCGTCCAGCGCATCGATGAGAGCGTTGTGCGTTTCGTGATAACCGTAGTCGTCGGACAAAAGCCTAAGCATATTTTCCACGCCGTAGCCCGATTTCAACCTTCCCGTACGGTACAACGGCGCACCGTGAGGAATCTTCCGATTGTACTGCACGTAGGCAGCCAACCGCATTATGTCAAACCAATTCATACGGCAAAGTTCCGGCAAATGTCCCTTGTCAAAAAGGGCGTTGTAGGCAAAAATGCAATCGACGCCGTGCTTTTGACACAGCGCAACTATTTGTTGCATTGCCTCTCTTCGTGAGCAGATGACGGGCTTGCCTGCACGGACGTGAAAAAGTGCATTTTCGTACATACCGCCGACGGAAAACTCGGGAGCAAGCACAAAATAGGCAGTTTCCACGGGGTGCATATCGACGGCGTCGGCAATCACCACGCCCACCGACATGACCGTGTCTATCCAAGTAGTTTCCGTGTCCACTACCGCAAATTTTTTCATTACCTGCAACCTGCCTCAAAGTAAAATTGAATGTGCTTGTCCCGACAATCGCCGTAAAAAAGCCGCCGACAACGTTGAATTGCCGAACATTTGACATTGTACAACAAATTGTAACACGACAGCCGTTGACTTTGCAAGTAACTGCTTGGCATTTGTTTGTTAAAGCACGAAACATAAATTGAATTTGACAACGAAAAACCCTTTACCGCCAAAGGATAACGCTACGCAAAGTTTGCATGCGGTAAGACAATTAAACAACAGTCAAGATTTCACGACGCAACAAAGTTGTTTCAAAATAAAAACGCAAACTTGCAGGGCGAAACTAGGCAACGCCACCAACGGCAGCACAAGAAGGACGCAACAAGGAAAACCGCTGTTGCAACACACCCCTTTTGCTACGACAGAATTGAGGCAAACCTTTTACCGCCAAAGGGTAACGCTACGCAAAGTTCGCATGCAGTAAGACCGTTCACAAACAGGCAAGATTTCACGACGCAACAAAGTTGTTTCAAAATAAAAACGCAAACTTGCAGGGCGAAACTCGGCAACGCCACCAACGGCAGCACAAGAAGGACGCAACAAGGAAAGTCGCTGTCGCAACACACCCCTTTTGCTACGACAGAATAAAAGGTGTTTTTTGAGGCAAACCCTTTCCACAGCCACGGATTCGTGTAACGACCACACGGCGCACTTCAACCGTGGCAAAGCCCGTGCCTGCTGCCCAAAACAGGGGAAAGCCGTAACTTCACAACGCAACAAAAAAACGTCCCGAAAAATCAGGACGCTTTTGTTGTAAAAAGATTTTGTTTGTACAGTTTTATAAGCAAATTTTCCATATCGGAAAACCGCACTATCACCACAATTTCGTTGCCGTCGCCGTCCACTTCACCCGTGCCTTCCGTTTCGCCGGGTATTTCGTAACTGCCGGTGCCTTCATGCTGATTTTGCAATTTCAGGTACAAATCGTTGAAAAACTCGCCTATGTCGTCAAACAGCGTAAACTGCCCGTAAAACTTGGAATAGTTGTTTCTTTCACGGAAAATTCCCGTGTCGACAGTGTCCAACAGCGATTGCAACGTGTCGCTGTAATTGGGATACTTGGCAAGCAAACTCAGTGCGGAAAACATCATTTTGGTCAGTACCCCGTACCTTAGGTACACATCGTCGCTGTTGAGCAAAACGTAGGTGGAAACAATGTTTGCCTCGTATTCACGCATTACGCCTTTGCCGTGCGCCATTTCGTGCGCCATTGTACAGGGAAGGTACATGTTGGTTTCGTTGCCGTTGATGTTTGCCTCGCCCGTGGGAGCAAAAAACACACCTACAATGTGCATTTGACTCATTATCCACTTGTTTATTATCTTTTTTGCCTTTGGCGTGTAGGGCGAAAAGTAATCGCTTTGCAACTTGGCATATTCCTCGGCAATTTTATCCGACATTTCGGAAAAAGTGTAGGGATACACTATGTTTCCGTTTTCGTCGTGTCGGGTGTTTCGGTAGGCGTCGTTTGCCTCCTGCACCAAAGCCGTGGCTAGCGACACGGCATCGTCGAAGGAAAAGTCCTCGGCGGTGTACTCGGTGTAAACCTCGTCGGGAAGCGGCTCTCTGTTGTAGGAAAAAGATGCCGTTGCAGTGTAGACGTTGGCAAAAACCGCCACGGCAAGCGCAACGGAAATTACCGCAGACAACGCCCTTTTCCACTGACGTGCGCACAACTGTTTTATTATCAGCACAAGGCACACCACCGCTCCGACAATAACCGCAACAAGAAAAAGTTCGTACACGCTGAAAGGAAGCCAGCCGAAAAGGTTTCCGAACAGGAAAATCCATGCACGGGAAAATGTCGTGGCGAAAAACTCGCACACGGCTTGGTTTGTTTTCAGCAAAAGCAACACGCCCAGCAAAAACAACAGTGCCGAAAGGGCAATCAGTTTGGAAACGATTTTTCTTTTCATTTTACCTTTCAAACAGAGCAAATTTTTTTTGAAGATAGTCTTCGTTGCGTTGTATGTAGGTGATGACGTCTTTGGCGTTTGCGGCACGCTCTATCCTGTTTTCGCTTTGAGAAATTTTTTTGGAAATTGCATTTGTTCCGCACGCAAGAATGTCCGTTACCTCTTCCATAATGCCAATGTTGTAAACGCAAGGATACCCGGGCTTACAAAAACCGACGTTTTCCAGGTTTTGCGACATGTACTTTTGCCTGTACATATAGTAGGGAAGGTAGCCCGTCTTGCGCAATGCGGAATGTGCGTAGTCCACCATTTGCGCCACGTCGCTTTCCGAACAGAAATGTTCCTCTTTCAGAAGAGTGCCGTGCTTCAATGCCAGGGTATGCACCGTGATGTTTTCCGGCGCAAGTTGAATGGCACAGTCCACACTGTGACAAAACATTTGGTAACTTTCCTTGGGCAAGCCCGCAATGAGGTCCATGTTCACAATGAAATTGAAAGACTTTGCCAAAGCGTACTTGTCGTAGATGTCCTGCACGGTGTGTTTACGCCCTATTTCGTCCAGAACGCTTTGATTGAAAGTTTGGGGATTCACTGAAATGCGTTGCACGCCGTGTTTTTTCAGTACGGCAAGTTTTTCCCCGTCCAACGTGTCGGGACGCCCCGCTTCCACGGTGAATTCCTGCGGTTTGAAGGTGATTTCCTGCAAAATTTCGTCAAGTTGATTTGCCGAAAGAGATGTCGGCGTACCTCCGCCGAAGTAGACGTTGCGAAGCGCAATACCCTTTTCCTCGGCAAATTGTAGGGTACGTCTTATGTCCGTACGCAAACTTTCCACATAGGGCTGAACATACTTTTTCATACGCTCTATTTCGCCGCTTGTGAAAGAACAGTAACTGCAACGTGTTACGCAAAAGGGAATACCCACGTACAAATCGGCTGTATCGGTGAAGTTTCGCAAACTGCCCTGACATTGCAGAATGTCGGCGACAAGTTGCGTTTTTTGAGGGGAAACGCCCAGAAGATTGACAAAAGTCTGCTGCCAATCCAGCCCCTCGCTTTGCAGTTGACAGGCAAGTTTCGTGGGACGGATGCCCGTGAGACTGCCCCACGGCATTTCTTTTCCCGTAACCTCTTTAAGCAGATTGTACAGCGCAATTTTTGCGTAACGCTTTTGCAAACGCACGCTTTGCAGTTGGTCGGTACCGCAAACGTCCGCCTTTGCAGTGCATGTTTTGCCATGCATTGTCGCAGTGTAGGTGAAAACGTCCCCTTCACGGTTTTGCGTGAGGGATATTTCGCCGTCGTCGCCCAATGTTACCTCGTCAAAAAACAGTTTGGCGACGTCCTGTATTTCCGTTGGAAAATTCACGTCAGTGTGTAATGTCATACAAATAGGGATTGTTTTTCTTTTCACTGTCCAATGTGGATATTTGACCGTGTCCGCACAGCAAAGTGTAATTTTTTTGCAAACTGCACAGTTTTTGCAGTGATTGTTTGAGTTGAAGAGGTTGACTTTCGGGAAAATCCGTCCTGCCGACGGAATTGCGAAACAGAGTGTCGCCGCACAGCAAAAGGTCTTCGCAAACGTAACACACGCTTCCTGCGGTGTGTCCCGGCGTTTCCAAAACGTCAAAAGAGAAATTGTCCACCGAAAAACGTCCTTCGGACAGCGTTTGGGTGGGGAAACAGTCCCGAGCGGGAATGTGCCACCTGTTTTTGGAGGCATTTTGCGCCAACAGCAAATCTTTTTGTCCCACGAAAACAGGAATGTCTTTGCCGTTACCGCAACTTTGCAAAAGGTGTTGCACGCCTCCGCAATGGTCAAAATGTCCGTGAGTAAGCAACACGGCAACAAGATTCAGACTGTTTCGTGCAATGTAACTTTCAACATCACTGCTTCCGTAGGCGCAATCCACCACAACGCAGTTGCCGTCACGTTGCAGCACGATGCAGTTTGTCTGCAACATTCCCTGCGCAAATACCCGATACATCATCCGTTTGTGCGGTAGACGTTTATTACCGCAGGCAAAGATTTTATTTTTGCAATGAGTTGGTTTACCTGTTCATGGTTGGAAATTTCCACCGTTACGCTGGCAACGGCATTGCCTTTTTTGTCCTTGCGGGCATTGATTGCCGTCATAGGCAAACCTTCGTTGGCAATGGTACGGGTTATTTCCGCAAAAATATCTCCCTTATCTTCGGAAATTATCTCTATCGAGGCGGGGAAGGTGGTCTGTCCGCTGGTCGTTGCCCACTCCGCCTTTATCAGCCTTTCCGGTTCCATGTTTTTTACTGCGGGACAATCGGCACGGTGTACGCACACACCTCTTCCACGTGAAATGTACCCCACGATTTCGTCGCCGGGAACGGGACTGCAACAACGTGAAAAACGCACAAGCAAGCCTTCCACGCCTTTGATTATTACCGATTTTTCCTTGGTGGTTGCCACCTTGTGATTGCGTACCACCTGCTGTGCCTTGACGGCGTCAGAAACAAGTCGGTTGCTGGTGATGAGTTTCAGCATAACCTGCGTGAGGGATATGCTTCCGTAGCCTATCGCCGCATACATCTCGTCTTCGTCCGTAAACATGTACCTTTCGCACACGGCGGCAATGGCCTCCGGCGTAAGCAACTCCGAAAGGGCAATACCACGGTGTTTGGCGTCACGCTCCACCATGCTTTTTCCTGTGCGAATGTACTCGTCTTTGAGTTCTCTTTTGAAAAATTGTCTTATCTTTGCCTTGGCGGAAGGGGTTGTTACTATTTTCAACCAATCACGGGAAGGTCCCTTGGCGTTGGGGTTGGTCATCACTTCCACCGTGTCCCCCGTTTGCAACACGGTGTCCAAAGGCACTATTTTGTTGTTAACCTTGGTGCCGACGCACTTGTTACCCACCTGACTGTGCACGGCGTAGGCAAAGTCCAGCGCATTTGCACCTGCCGGCAAAATTTTCACGTCGCCGTTGGGGGTGAAAATGTACACCTCGTTGGTGATGGAAATGTCTTTGCGAATGAGATCCAAAAATTCCTTACTGCCACGGAAGTCCTTGTCGTAGGAAAGCACTTCCTTCACCCAACCCAGCGTTTCGTCCATGTCCGTTTTGGAGGCGATGCCTTCCTTGTACTTCCAATGGGCGGCGACACCGTATTCCGCTATCTTGTGCATTTCGTAGGTGCGGATTTGCACTTCGATGGGATAGCGGTGAGATTCGTAGTCCAGAAACACCGTTGTGTGCAACGATTGATACATGTTGCGTTTGGGAACGGCAATGTAATCTTTGAAACGTCCGGGCATTGGCTTCCACTTGTCGTGAATGGATCCCAGCACGGCGTAGCAATCACGTATTGTGTCCACAATTACACGCACGGCGGTGAGGTCGTACACCTGTTCCAACGTTTTGTTTTGTTTTTTCATCTTTTTGTAGATGGAATAGAAATGCTTTGTGCGCCAATACACGTCAAAGTGTTCGATGTTGGAAGCACGCAACTTGTCTTTCAGTTGGAAGATGAAAGTTTCCACTATCGTTTCCCTTTCCGTCTTCTTCATTGCAATGCCCTGCGCAATTTCGTCGTACGCCTTGCGGTAGAGGTACTTCAAGCACAAATCTTCCAACTCGCTTTTTACGGAAGAAATACCCAATCTGCCTGCAATGGGTGCAAAAATGTCCAACGTTTCCTTGGCAATTACCTGCTGTTTTTCCGGAGAAAGGTACATCAGCGAACGCATATTGTGCAGACGGTCGGCAAGTTTTATCATCATTACACGTATGTCCTTTGCCATTGCAAAAAACATCTTGCGCATGTTTTCCGTCTGTTCCTCTTCCTTGTTGTGAAATTGAATTTTGTCCAGTTTGGTTACGCCTGCAACAAGGTCGGCAATTTCGTCGCCGAACTTTTCCCGCAGGTCGGCATCGGTAACGTAGGTGTCCTCCACCGTGTCGTGCAAAAGCGCAGCACTTATCGTGGGCACGTCAAAACCCATGTCCACAAGAATGTCCGCCACTATCGTGGGGTGCGTTATGTAAGGTCTGCCACTTGCACGGAACTGTCCCTCGTGTGCCTTTTGCGCCACTTCGAAAGCGTCGTAAATTTTGGACACTTCCGTGGGATGATAGTAATGCCTTACTTTTGAAAGGAAGTTCTTTATTGTAACTTCCGCATTTTCCTTTTCGCTGTACATAATTTATTTCCTGTTGTACAAATGTCCTTTACACCTCATCCGACAATTTTGCCGTAAAAATGTTTGCGACATTTGCCTTGTTTAGTCAGCCCTCTTCTTGCAGAGGGATTTTTTGTTTCGGATTTTGCGCCGAAGCGTTACTGCCTCTGACAACGCCGACGGCGTTGTCAGAGGGTTGCAAAATAACGATACAAGGGGGAATTTTCCAACTCCGCCTTTACTGCCGTGTTGAGAGTGATTGTGAACCTGTCCTTTATTGAAAGCAAATTCAACTGCACAAACACACGCAACGCCACAATGTACTGGTCGTAGGATATTTTTCCCAAAAGATACTTGTCAAAAACCCCTTCAAGACTGTCGTAGGCACCTTTATTTTTCAACGCCGTGTACACGGCAACGCAAACTTTGCGTTCCATAGGAAGTGCGTACAACTTTTCGTTGGCAGGTTGCACGGCAAAGTAGGTTGCGCCGTCAACCTTCACCATTGCGCCCTGTTTAACAAAACACAAAACGTTTTTGTATCTGTCGAAGTTGTAGTCGGCATTGGGCGAAACGACAACGGTTTTGGAAGACATGCTGTTGGGAAAAAAAATGTCCAAAGCAAAGTCCTCAAAGTCAAAGCGTTTGCTTTCCTGCAAAAACGTTTCGTAGTCGTCAAACACCGCTAACGTCGACGGTTGTTTCAGCAGATTTTCCGCCTGCTCTCTCGTTGCGCTTGCCACATTTTCCGTTACAAAACGCCGCAGAAAGTTTTTGCGGTAAAAGTCGTCGAAACACACGGAATTCAAAAGCGACAAATCCTCTATCACACCGCAGACGTTGTCGGTGTAATCGTCCTTTTCCAACGACACCAACGCCTGAATGTCTGCGCCGTTTTTGATGTAGGGGGCGTAACGTCCGTAGTTGAAAAAGCCCTTTATTTCCAACCCACCGGCAAGCGTTGCCGAAAGGTGAGCGTCGTCTTTGCCGAAACTGCGGGCAAACTTCACCACGTCATGCACCAGACACACCACTTTGTCCTGTGGCAACAGCGGTTGCATTTTTTGTGTGAAACGGTACACGTCGGCGATGTTTTGCCCCTGCAAATCAACGTCGTAGTACAGTTTTTTCTCAAAAAGCGATGCGTCCTCGGCAAGCAGTTTTTGCGAAAGACGTTGGCGCAAAGGTTGCAGGTTTTCTTCCTTAACGCTGAAACCGACTGCGGCTTTGTGTCCGCCGTAATGGTCCAGCAAATCGGCGCAGGACACGAATATTTCAAACAAATCCAGATCTTCCACGCCACGTGAGGAACCGACAAACAGATTGCTTGTTTTGTCCCTTGTCAGCACCACCGCAGGCAAATTGTACCGTTCCTTGTAGCGTGTGGCGGCAATACCCAAAATGCCCGTTGCCCAACTTTCGCTGTGCAAAAACGTCAGCCTTTCCCTGCAAATGACCTCGCTGTCGCACATTCCGTCCGCCTCCGCAACGATGTCGGCAAGCAGCGTTTTGCGCAATTCGTTGAGTTCCAGCAGTTTGTTCACCGACGCAACGTCCGTTTTGTCCCTTGCAAGCAACACCTTCAAGGCGTAGACGGGGTTTCCCACACGGCCGGCGGCGTTTATTTTAGGTGTGATTTTCATTGCAACGTCGGATGCGGAAAGTTGCGACGGGCATTTGGAAAGTTCCGCAAGTTTTTGCAGGCTTTTGTGCTGAAAATTTGCCAGCCCCATCTTTACGATACTTCGGTTTTCGTCACGCAACGGCATCAGGTCGCCTATTGTGCCTATCATGGCAAGTTGACTGTACTTTGCCGCAGTTTCCCTGCCTGCCAACGCTTCCACCAACTTCCACGCCACGCCTGCACCCGAAAGATAGGGAAAGGGGTAGCCGAGTTTGGGGTTGACGCAGATGCAATCGGGCAACTGCTCCGGCAATTCGTGGTGGTCGGTTACGATAACTTCCGTTCCCAACTCGTCCATGATTTGCGCAACTTCCGCCTTGTTGGAAATTCCGCAGTCTACCGTTATTACCAAGTCGTAAAACTTCTTTTCAAATGCTTTTATTACCAAGTCGGCATGCAAACCGTACCCCTGCTCTCTCGTGGGAATAATAACGTCGTTTTCCACGCCGTTGTCGGAAAAAAACAGGGACAAAATGCTTGACGCAGTCAGTCCGTCGGCGTCGTAGTCGCCGCAGATAAGCACGCTTCCCCCATCTTCCAACACAAAGGACAGCGTTTCCGCCGCTTCCCTCATATTTTTCATTTCAAACGGAGAGTGAAAACGTCCTTCGCCGAAAAAATCCTGAAAATTGGCAGCGCAAACGCCTCTGGCACTCAACATTTCTGCCAAAGGTTGACTTATGCCTGCGGAAAGAAAATATTCCACGCTGTCGGCGTCTTGAGGTTGTCTTTTTTGATAACGTTGTTTCATAACTCCGTAAACAACAACAGCCTTCTAACAAATAGAAGGCCGCTGTAATGTTTTGTTTTTTATTACTTTGTTTTGGTTGCGCCCTCGCAGAACGGAGCAAGCACAGTGGCAAACAGTCTGTTGAGTCCCATGGTGGCAACAAAGGAAATCACCGCACAGTACACCAAAGCATTGCCCAAAGGAGCAGTTACGCCTGTGGGGATGAGCCACAAAATTCCGCCCAGCACTGCAACGATGGCATGAACAATAAGATTCCATTTGTTGTTTTCCTGGAATGCTCTGTACTTGGCACTTGCAAACGTCTTTTCGGCAGAATAGGTACGCAGTTTTTCCAACACCAACACGGTGAACACCATCATGAGGGCGTAGCCCAACACAATGCCCACCGCAGATGCAATATTGAGGAAGGCAAAGTACACCATTCCCGAAAACATGATAAATGCCACAACGGCAACAAGTTGGGAAACCACTGTTGCAAAGCCTGCAGATTTGTATCTTGCAATGAGGAAAATCCAGCAAGCGACAACAATTACCGCCATTACCAAAGCGAAAATCAATCCGCCGTGAGAGGAAACTTCTTCCGTGCCGACAGATGTGAGCGTTGCTGTCAAAGCGCCGTTTTGCGTCAATCCCTTTATCCAACGTGCATCGGCTTTGCTTGTGGTGTAAACTTGCAGAACTTGGTTGGTGTCGTACACAATAGCGTAGGATACGGTACCATCCACTGCAAGGTAGGCACTGTAACCGTAACTTGTGGGAGTGAGATTTTCCGCAGCGATTTCCTTACCTTCCTTGGTAAGATTCATGTTTACGATGTAGTAGGCATTTGCGCCGCTGGAATAGTTGCGCAACGTCATGCTCTTGACGTGTTCCGCAGTGAGAATAACCTTGTCGGCAGAATAGGTAGATTCGGTGAGGATTTCCACTTTGCCCACTGCCGTAACGTTGGAAAGAATTGTGGCCGCACTTGTGTTTTCGCCGTTGGCGGTTTTGGGAACCTGCACGGTGATGTCGTCGCCGTTGACCTTAACGTTGCTGAAATAGTAACCGTACATGTCGCTCAGTCTGGAACGAATGTTTTTCACCACGTCGTTTATGTTGGCGTCTTCGTCCAACTTCACTTTGTAAGTTGCCACAATACTGTCGTTGAAAAGACTGCTTCCCTGAATGAGATTGATGGGAGCATTGTACTCGTTGTAGTTGCCGTATTCAAGTCCACCGGGAAGGCACGAAACAACGCCGAAAAACAGCGCTATTACGCAAACAATACAAATAATAACGGTGGACAGAGTTTTTGTCATAAATAAGCCTCCTTGACTTTGCCTAACTTAACTAGTCTATTATAATAGCACTGACAAAATTAGTCAATTATTTTTCCCGCTTTTAACGGTACAAACAGTCAAAACAAGGGCTTTACAACCAAAAAATTACCTGACAACGACAGTTTGAAGAAAATTGAGGTGAAGTTTAGTGCATATTTCGGAAACAAAACGACCTTTTGCACTGAAAAAAGACGTAATTTGAAATTTGCACGGCAACGCACCTGTTTCAAAAACACGCTTTTTCAACTCCATTTGCAGTTTCAAAACGTGGCTTTTCTCAATGCCATTTGCATTGAGGCGCATGGGAAATGAGGCGAAAACAAAAACGACGGCTGTTTTTTGTGCCGTCGCAGTAAAAACGCACAACAGCAACATTCTACGCAAAAAAGGCGGTAATTCGAAATTTGTACGGCAACGCACCTGTTCAAAACGTGGCTTTTCTCAATACACTTTGCAGTTTCAAAACGTGGCTTTGCCCGATACTCTTTGCATTGAGGTGCATGTAAAATGAGGCGAAAACAAAAACGACGGCTGTTTTCTGTGCCGTCGCCGTAAAACGCACAACAGCAACTTTCTACGCAAAAGGGCCTGACGTTACGTCAAGCCCGAAGGATACCTGTAGCGAAATGCCGTCAGCGTCAAGCAATTTACGCTTTTTTGCTTTTTATCAATGCTACAATAACCGCAGGAACAAGGGACACAGCAAAGTCCAATGCAATTTGCCCCCAATGGAAACCTCCTCCCAAAACGGAAAACAGCACGAAGGACAAAATCCAATAGATAACTGCACCGACAACGGATTTAAGCACAAAGTTGTCCTCTCTGACGCACATCGCCACGCCCAAAATTACCGCAACGCCTTTCAGCACCTGATTGACAATGGGCAATACGTTGTCGCCTATGTTGAAAAACTTGGCAAGCAACGCCAGCACCAGCACTCCGATGCACACAAAAACAAGGGAAAACAATCCCGTTTTGATGCTTTGCAACAAAAACGATTTTTTAGCACTCGCTTCCATAAAAAAACCTCCCGAACAGTACTACACTATTCGGGAGGAAGGCATTTTTAGAACAAAATTACTTTATTTCGTCTTCTTCGTTTGCCTCTTTCTTTTCCGCTTTGGCTTCCGCAGAGGAAGGATCGGGGGCAATGGAATGGATTGCCTGACGCAAAAACTGCATTGTGGTCTTGCTGTCGTCCAAACCCGTTTCCAGCCAGATGTGCGTATCGTCAAGTTGCACCACAATGCCGACAATTCCGCCGATGGTGGTAACGACGCTGCCAATACCCAGTTTCGCCATCATTTCTTCCGCACGTTTCTTTTGCTTTCTTTGGGGAATTACCATAAGCAAAATCATACCCACAACCAATACGCCGAGGATAACGTAGGTTACCCAGTTGTTACCGGCAGGAGTGGTACTTGTTGTTGTGTCTTCAAAAAAATTCAACAGGTTAAGCATATTTTCTCCTTATTTACCGCCCGTAGCGGATTTTTTCGTATATTATACATTATCGACAGCGAAAATGCAACAGAAAACGGCATTTTTGATATTTTCGCAACACGGTGCAGGCTTTTTACTTAAAAACGCCAAAAAACGGCGGAAATACGGCAAAATTTTCGCCAACAAAACGCACTTGCACCACACGCAAAACGCACTTACACCACACGAAAAAACCACTTGCACACCTTGAATTTTTACAAACGCAGTGCCGTTACTTGCCTTTGCACATTTTCATTGGTTGTTGACGTTGCCGTAGTACTTGCCGTAAAATTCCCGCTTGTATTCCAGAAAACTGTCATTTAATATCGCTTCTCTTGCACCTTTCACCACGTTCAGCAAAAATCGGATGTTGTGAATGGACAGCAGTTCGGCGGCAAGAATTTCCTTGCAGTTTACAAGGTGTCTCAAATAGGCCTTTGTGAAGTTTTTGCAACAGTAACAATCGCATTCTTCGTCCAAAGGGGAAAAATCCTGTTTGTACGCTCCGTTGCGCACCACGACTTTCCCGTGCGACGTCAACGCTGTGCCGTTGCGTGCAATTCGGGTAGGCAAAACGCAGTCGCACATGTCTATTCCACGCTGTATTCCTTCCAACAGGTAGTCGGGCGTTCCCACTCCCATAAGGTAGCGTGGCATTTTTTCCGGCAAATGCGGCTGTATTACGTCCAACATGCGGTACATAACCTCGCTCGGTTCACCCACCGACAAACCGCCCACGGCAATTCCGCATTGGGCAAAATCACGCACGAACTTTACCGATTGCAGACGCAAATCCTCAAACATATTGCCCTGAACAATGGGGAAAAGCATCTGAGTGTCGTTGGTGTGTGCTTTTGCGCATCTTTCCAGCCATCTGTGAGTGCGGTTCATTGCCCCTTCGGCGTACTTTTTGTCGCATCCGTAGGTGGAACATTCGTCAAAAGCCATTATTATGTCGGCGCCGAGGTCGTGCTCGATTTGCATTACCTTTTCGGGGGTGAAAACATGTCGGCTTCCGTCGATGTGTGAAGAAAAAGTCACCCCGTCTTCGGTGATTTTGCGCAAATCGCCCAACGAAAACACCTGAAACCCCCCACTATCGGTGAGTATCGGCTTGTTCCAATGCATAAATTTGTGCAAGCCGCCTGCACTGCGCACAATGTCGCTTCCCGGTCGCAAATACAAATGGTAGGTGTTGGAAAGCAAAATTTGCGTGCCCAACTCTTCCAAAGTGGAAGGCAACAGCGATTTGACCGTTGCGGCGGTACCCACAGGCATGAAAATGGGAGTTTCTATGTCGCCGTGAGGCGTGTGAAAAATCCCCGCCCTTGCGCCTGTGTGCTTGTCTTGGTGTATCAATGTGTAACTGAAATTGTTTGTCATTGTTCCTCAAAGTTTCGGTACAAAATTTACACATACGTATGTAAAAACTTTGTACCGCAAGTTTTTTCTGCGTTGCAGTTTACAAAAACAGGCATGCATCGCCGAAAGAGAAAAACCGATACTTTTCCTTGACGGCGGCTTCGTACACGTGCAAAACTTCCTCTCGGCTGCACAAAGCCGAAACAAGCATTATCAGCGTGCTTTCGGGAAGGTGGAAGTTGGTTATCAGACAATCCACCACCTTGAATTTGTAGGGCGGATAGATGAAAATTTCCGTGTTTCCGCCACCTGCCTTGACATGTCCGTTTTCGTCGGCTGCGCTTTCCAACGTGCGCACGCTGGTTGTTCCCACGCACACGATACGCCGTCCTTCCTGCTTTGCCTTGTTTATGGCGTCGGCAGCCTCCTGCGAAACGCTGTAATACTCCGAATGCATGTGGTGTTGCGTTACGTCTTCCACTTTGACGGGACGGAAAGTTCCAAGCCCTACGTGAAGCAACACTTCCACCACTTCCACACCCATATCCTTTACCTTTTGCAAAAGTTCACGTGTGAAGTGTAATCCCGCAGTGGGGGCGGCAGCAGAGCCGTCCACCTTGGAATACACCGTGTTGTAGCGTGTCTTGTCCTGCAATTTTTCCTTGATGTAGGGGGGCAAAGGCATCTCGCCTATCTTGGACAGGATGTCCTCGAACACGCCGTCGTACAAAAATTCCACGATACGACTGCCGTCCTCTTCCACGCTTTCCACACGTGCTTTAAGTTGGGGCGAAAACTCGAACACCGCCCCCGGCTTTGCACTGCGTCCCGGTTTCAGAATCACTTCCCAGCGGGTGAGGTCAAGACGTTTCAACAGCAAAAACTCTATTTTGCCTCCCGTCTTTTCCTTTTTGCCGTAGATTCGTGCAGGAAGCACTTTGGTGTTGTTAACCACCAGCACGTCGCCCTTTTTGAGGTAGTCGGTTATGTCGTAGAAATGTCTGTGGCTGATTTGTTTTGTCGCCCTGTCGTACACCAGAAGTCTTGCGCTGTCCCGTGGTTCCGCAGGCGTTTGCGCAATCAGTTCCTGTGGCAGGTCGTAGTAGAAATCACTTGTCTTCATTTTCCTCTTCTTCACCGTCAAGGTAGATTGACAGCATTTCCATTCTTTCTTTGGAAAGTTTTTTGCCCAGATGCTTGTAGGCAAGAGGCATGCAAACCCGTCCACGGGGCGTGCGTGCAATAAATCCCAACTGAATGAGGTACGGTTCGTACACGTCCTCTATTGTGGCTTTGTCCTCTCCCGTTGCCGACGCAAGCGTTTCCAACCCGACGGGTCCGCCACTGAATTTGTCGATGATGGTCGTCAGCACGTTTTTGTCCACGGCGTCCAATCCCAACTCGTCCACTTCCATCACTTTCATGGCGTGCAGACACACTTCCTTGGTAACGTTGCCGTCCCCCAACACTTCGGCAAAGTCCCTCACACGGCGCAAAAGTCTGTTGGCGACACGGGGAGTTCCCCTGCTGCGGCGTGCAATTTCGTAGGCGGCTTCGTCGGTGATGTTGGTTTCCAACTTCATTGCCGATTTCAGCACGATGCGTTTCAACTGTTCCGGCGTGTACAACACAAGACGCATCTGCACGCCGAATCTGTCCCGCAAAGGTGAGGCGAGGTTTCCCGCCTTGGTGGTTGCGCCGATGAGCGTGAATTTTTCCAACTTGATGTTGACGCTGGTGGCGCTTGGTCCCTTGCCCACTACAAAGTCAAGACGGTAGTCTTCCATTGCAGGGTACAAAATTTCTTCCAGACTGCTGTTCAGACGGTGAATTTCGTCGATGAACAGCACTTCGTTAGGTTTCAACTTGGACAATATTGCCGACAAATCGAACTTGCCGGGAATTGCCGAACCGCTTGTTACCGTGATAGGCACGCCCATTTCGTTGGCTATTATGTGCGCCAGCGTGGTTTTACCCAAACCGGGCGGTCCGTACAGCAAAACGTGGTCCAGACTTTCCCCACGGGCAAGCGCCGCCTTGATGTAGACGGAAAGATTGTCTTTGACTTTTTCCTGCCCGACGTAGTCGGCAAGAGTTTTGGGGCGCAAGATGTTTTCCGTGTCCCGTTCCTTTTCCGTCAGAGTACTTGTGAAAAATTGTTGTTCCATAAACTAGTCCTTTCAGTTGATGCGAAATGCCATGTTGACAAGTTGTTCCGCCGTGGTTGCGCCCAACTTGGACGCCGCTTCCACGAGTTGCTGTGCGTCGGCACGGCTTTTTCCCAACGAGCACAATATTGCCATTGCATCCTGCATATCTTTTGTGAGGGCAACGTCGGCGTGCCTTGCAATGGGCAAATCCATTGCGGAAGCGTCAACGACAACCTTTTCTTTGAGTTCCAGAACGATGCGTTCCGCCGTTTTCTTGCCCAAACCCTTGATTTTGGTCAGTTGTTTGGTGTCGCCGTTGAAAATGGCGACGGCAAGAGCGTTGCAATCCATACCCGACAAAATTGCCTGTGCCACCTTGCATCCTATGCCCGAAATGGAAATAAGCCGCAAAAACATGTTTTTTTCCTCTTCGGTAGCAAAGCCGAAAAGGGAAAGTCCGTCCTCTTTAACCTGCAAGTAGGCGTACAGACGGCATCTTTGCCCCACCTGACATTTTTCCTGCGTGAAAGAGGAAACGCACAGTTCGTAACCTATTCCGCCAACGTCCAAAACCACAGTGTTTTCGCTTGTTTGCGTAACTTCTCCGCTGATGTAACTGTACATAATTTCTCCGTTACCTGATGTAAAATTTGTCCGTCATTATTCCCGTCTGAATGTGCGTCAGCGCCACTGCCAAAGCGTCGGCGGCGTCGTCGGGTTTGGGAATTTTGGAAAGAGCAAGGTACACCCTTACCATTTCCTGAATTTGTTTTTTGGTGGCTTTTCCGTAGCCCGTCATCGCTTGCTTTATCTGCAAAGGCGTGTACTCGTACAAGCATCCGCAGTGATGAATTGCCGCAAGCAACAAAACGCCTCTTGCGTGGGCAACGTTTATGCCCGTTGTAATGTTAGTGTTGAAAAACAACTCTTCCACGGCAACTTCGTCGGGCTTGTACTTTTCTATCAGTTCCTGCACGCCTTTGTAGATCAACGCAAGGCGCACGGGAAAACTTTCCTCTTTGGGCGTTGTAATCACCCCGTAGTCCACCACCCTGACGTTGCGGAAATCTTCGTAGTCCAACACGCCATAGCCTACAATGGCAAAACCGGGGTCGAAACCGATAACTCTTTTCATAATACACCTGTTACACTATTTTATATGATACTGCACCCAAAGTCAAAAGTCAAGAGAAACGCAAAACACGCCCCGACAAAAGGCAAATGCCAAGTTTTACGGCGGACTTTTGTGCGATGTCGCAATTTGACAAAACCGTTCGTTTGTCAGGTAATTGGCAATTACGCATTGACTTTTGATTATGTTGCAATTTGACAAAAGGGCTTTGAAAACACGGTCACGCACAAGCAAAAAGAAAAAAATTACGAGTACCGAAGAATTCTGCACGTATTGCAGACGACAAAGTCAAATAAAACAATCTCTTTCAAACCCCGAAAGCCCCTAAAAACCTCCCGTTTTTTGCATAAAAAACAACAAAATGTAACAAAAACGTTGATACGTACACAAAAAATGCGGTTTCCCGAAGAAAACCGCAACACTAGAAATTTCAGTTTTTCGTCATCATGTACAACACCGCCATTGCCATGGAAACGTAGCAACTTTCCCTTGTGGAAAGGGCGGAATGAGCATACTGTTTGATACCGATGTTGTCCACCACCGTCGACGCTCCCAATAAAGGTGCGTCCACCCGTGCTTTGCCGATGAGTTTTTCCGAAATACCGCCTGCCGTTCCGTAGTACTTGGTAGCGTCGGCAAACTGTTGCAAACCCAAATCCACCACGGCGTCGGCTCCTGCAAAAGCCGTTTCGATACTGTTGAGCACAATGCCCTTGCGTGGCGTTGAAAAGTCTTCCACGGGAAGGTACCACACCAGATTGGAATCGAACAGTTGCAGACAATGGCTCAATTCCGTAATTTTGTTGTGCTCTTTGTTTCCCACCGCCAACACGGAAAGGTTGTTGAGTCCGTCCAGTTTGAGCATAAGCGTCATCAAATCCGCCAAAACGCCAATCGGGTCGAATTGGGACGAACCGCCGTTGATAACACGGCAACGGGCGTTTGAAGCAAACTGTCGCACGATATTGTCGTTTTCGCTGGAAACGACAACGGTGTTAACCCCCATGTTGTCCAACAAACGGCAATGGGAAAGCACGTCTTCCACGCCGAAAATTGGCATAGCCGTGCCGGAAAGGTAGGCGGCGGCAAGAGAAAATGCCGTGCTGGAAAGGCAAGGCTTTTGCCACACCCCCGAAACGACATGTCCGATCAGTTGCGGTCCCTTTTTGTAGGCGGTCAAAACCACACGGCGCATCTGCGTTGCAACTTCCAACACCTGCGTTACGTCTTGTCTGTTAAATTCCGTCAAAGAGATGAGATTTTTCATACTGCCTCGTCCGTTTTGTCCAAAATGTCCAGCACATGGCAAAAATAGTCGGGCAATGGTGCCGTGAAGGACATTGTTTCTCCCGTTGTGGGATGTGTGAAAATCAACGTCTGCGAATGAAGCAACTGCCCGTTGAGATTCCATTTGCAATTTTTGTAGCCGTAGGTTTTGTCCCCCACCACGGGGTGTCCCAAAAACTTGGCGTGCACACGAATCTGATGAGTGCGTCCCGTTTTAAGTTCGAACCGCACCAGCGTGTAGTGTCTGTAACGCTTGATGACGCTGTAATTTGTAACGGCGTTGCGTCCGTTTGGCACCGTGTCCATCTTCTTCCTGTCCGAAAGACTGCGTCCGATGGGTTTGTCCACTGTACCGCTGTTTTCTTTAAGCACACCTTCCAAAAGCGCAATGTAAATTCGGTGGCATTGCTTTGTCTGAATTTGTCTTTGCAACTCCACATGTGCCTTGTCGTTTTTGGCAATAACCAGCAAACCGCTTGTGTCCTTGTCCAAACGGTGTACAATGCCCGGTCGCAATACACCGTTTATGCCGGACAAATCGCTTATGTGAAAAAGCAGCGCATTTACTAGGGTATCGGTGAAAACGTTGTTTGCAGGATGCACCGTCATGCCCTGTGGCTTGTTGATTACTGCAAGGTCGGCGTCCTGATAGACAATATCCAAAGGAATGTCCTGCGCAGGCACGGAAAGAGGTACTTCGTCGGGCAAACACACTTTCACCACGCTGTCGGGCTTGACCTCTGCGGAACACTTTGTAACTACATTGCCGTTTACGGTAACTGCGCCCTGCGCAATGAGTTTTTGAGCATGCGAGCGTGTGAGGGAAGCGTTTGTAAGAAATACGTCCAGTCGGCTGGTTTCTTCCGCAGTCAGTTCAACGGTTTTCATCCTTTTCTCCCTTTTTGCCGTCGTCCGTTGCATTTTCCGATTTCTCCGTCGTCGGCTGTTCGGCGGCAACGTCCCCTTGCGCCTCCGTAGCGGAAGGGTTTTCTGCGGCATTACTTGATTGTTCGCCGTCTGCGCAGTTGTCCTCCGTCTGAGGCAAACGGCAATTTTGATTTTCGCCCTGCGCATCTTCCTGCGCCTTTCTTGCCGACGGCGCAAACAAAGCGTCGCTGTCGGCAAACAGAATTGCCACCACGGCAAGCAAGGTGCCTATCACCAAAAAACTGTCGGCAATGTTGAATATCGGCGGAAAAATGGAAAAAGAAATGAAATCTCTGACCTTTCCGCTGAAAAATTTTCCCGCATCCGTTTGCACAAATGCTCTGTCGATGGCGTTGCCTATTGTGCCTCCGACAATAAAGGCAAAGCCCACCTGTCCGCAAACGCTGCGTGTGCGGCTGCGCCACAGCATGAAGCAAAACACCGGCGTTCCCAACACGGTGATGATAAAGAACACAATATTTGCGGCGTCGCTTTTGCCCATGCCAAAGGAAGCCCCCTCGTTGTACACTGCGTAAAACCGCAAAAATTTGCCCAACACGTTTACGCTTTCGCCGGGGGTGGCATGCAACAAATTTTCAAATATGAGTTGTTTTGTCAACTGATCCAAAGCAATGCACACGGCAATTACTGCGAGGTACACCGCAACAAAAACGCCTTTGGTCAATGTTTTGCTTTTTTTGTGTTTCATCTTTTTACCGTCTTTTGCCTGTCGGCAAAATTTACCTCTCAAATGTTTGCCCCGCAAGGCTACTTTTTGAATGTGAAAATATCTTCCGCACTGTCTTTGCCCTTGTCGCTTCCCTCATCGAAGGAAAAGATGTCTTTGGCATCGGGGGTGGAAAATATCTTGCGGTTGTTTACGCCGCCGTCGGACATGATGGACTTCTTTTGCAATTTGCGGTAATGCAACACCGCAAACAAAGCCGTTACCACTACCGCTCCCAAAACGGCGATTTTTGGCCACATAATGTTGAACAGCACATTGTTGTCCATCAACTGACTGCGTGCATTTTGCGCTACGGACAAAAACTGCTGAGAAAGCAGCGTGTCTGCCACCGTTGACGCAACGCCGTTGATACGTGTCAGTACGTTGTTGCCGTGTTTTGCGACAAGTTGTTCAAGCGTGTCGCCGACGGTGTTCATGGTGTTGTTGTCTTTATTTGTGCTTTCGGCGTAATCCCATATGTTTGCGGAAAATGTGCCGGAAAAGAAACACGCCGTGGGAATTCCACGCAGACGGAATGGGGTGTGGTCGGTGTTTTGCACCGTTTCGTAGTAGCCGTAGCCGTAAATGTCAATAGGATAGGTGCCGACTGCGTAGGGCTTTTCCGTCAAACGGACTGCACTTCCGTTTTGTAAAAACAGATTGGCAATATCGGTGGATTTGTTTTCGCAAAATACGTACAAATTGTCGCCGCTGACAATGCTGTCGATGTTTATCATAAGCAAGGTGTTGCCTATTTCCATCGCCGTCATATTGTTGACGTAGGAGGAGGAACCTACCAAACCCATTTCCTCGCCGCCAAAGGCGACAAACACCACGTCGCAGGGAAGAGAACCGACGTTTTCGGCAACTTTTTTCATTGTGAGGTACAATGCCGTTACGCCTGCGGCGTTGTCGTTTGCTCCCTCTCCGATGCTGTCGTAATGCGCTCCTATTATTATCCTTTCGGAACTGTCCGAAGCGTTGCCCGAGGCGGTAATCACAGCCTCAAGATTGTAGCCGTCAACGCTGTTTTCCGATGTTCCGTAGGGCAAAATTTCACTGTTGTAGCCTTGCAAACCGTATTGCGATGCAACCTCGTCGAATTTTGTTTTCAGGTACTCGACTGCTTTCAGTTCGTTTTCCCCGCTGATAGAACTGCTTCTGTCGGGGAACTGGGTTACAAAATCATTCAAAAAAACGTACGCTTCGTCCGTCGTGTCTATTGCAGGCACCGTTTGCGTGCCTGTTTCGTCGGCAAAAGCCGCAACGGGGAAAACCAAAATATTGAATAATGCACACAGAGTCAATGTGGCAACGAGCAACGCAGGTACAAGTTTTTTCATGTTACAGCACCTCCATTATCAGCACAGCCACAAAGAAAACCAACACGCACACCCTGAAATAGTAGGGACGTGTGAGGTCGTTGAAGTACAGTTTGGATGTGACAGCGTAAAACCCCACCGACGCTACAAGCGTGGCGATGAAGGGGAAAATTACGCCGCCCCACACCAGCATTACCGGTGTGAAAAAGTTTACGATGTTCAGAAGCCCCCTCAAAAGGTATCCCAAACCGAAAAACGACACTGCCAGAATTCCGTATTCGCCAACGGGAACGGAATAGATTCTTGCAAGACTGAGGGCGAAACTTACAATTATCGGCACCAGCAACGCTCCGGCAACGCCTGTTACCATCACAACGGCAAGCGCCAGCAAAAAATTGGATTGTCCCGTTGCTATCACGGTTGCGGCAAGACCTTGTTGCCAGTTGGCAAACATGAATGTAACCACAAAAAACACACGTGAAAGCACGCCGGAAAGTTTATAGTTTTTTCTTAAATCGAGCATATCATCCTCTCAATGCGGAAATTTTGAAAATTATCGTTTTCATTACTTCGTTTTCGTCGGCAAAGGACTTCAAACTGACGTCCGCCTCTGCGAAAATGTCCAGAATTTTTTTCAACTGCATGGGTTTGTACTTTTGCGCAACTTCCCTCACTTTAACAAGCGCATAAGGTTTGACGGCAAAATAATTGCAAAGTTGCTCGTCGGAGCAAGAGGAAATTTTCGTGTAGTACGCCCTGCGGTAAAAGTTGTACAGCAAGCCGAACAATCCCCTTGCCTCTTCGCCGGAAGCAATCAAGGCGTCGTACATTTTAAGGGCGGCGTCGGCACTGCTTTGCGAAACGGCATTGGACAGTTGAAACACCTTGTACTCCGTGTCCTTGCTGACCATTGCTTCGATGGAATTGAGGGTTATTTCCCCGTAGTCGATGAGTTTTTGCGTTTCTTCTTCCACACGGGTCATGTCATTGAGACAGTAGTCGGCAAGACGACGGGCGCAAATGTTGTCCACCGAAACGCCCTGCCTTTTGGCAAAGGCTACAATCCACTTTGCCACCATGGACGTGTCAAGTTTTTTGCAGTCCACCCCGACGATGCCCTCTACCTTGTCGTAGGGGGAAAACTTTTCGGCAATGAACACCAGACAAAAACTGCCGTCGCAATTTTTGACCAGAGAGGACAGCGAAGAAACCGTTTCCTGCATCTGCCTGCCCTGCGGAAAGACAAATTCGCTGCAAACAACCACTTTGACGGGGGAAAACATTGACGGTGTACAGCAACTTCTTTCCAACTGTGCGTAGGAAGGGGCTTCCAACCTGTCCACACCGTAATTTTTGTCGGTAACGTGGCAGGCGTCGCAGACAATATCCACGCTTTTGCGCAAAAGCCACCTGTCCGTGCCAAACAGACACAGCGCAGGGAAAAATGTTTTTGCAAGGTTTTCTTTTAGATTGAGAAAAGTCAGTTCCATTGTATCACCGAAAATTTAACAATATATTACCATCTTTTTCTTTTATTGTAAAGTTTCCGTACTTATTTGCGCCGAAGTTAAGCGGCGAGTTTTGCTGATACACGGATAGGTTGGGAAGATTTTTGTCGCAATAGACGCTTTCGCCTTCTCGCAAAAGATAGTAGTCGATGTCGGAACGCAGCCCTGCAAAGTTTTGCGCCTTGACCCCGTCGCACACCACGTTTGCAACGGTGATGTTTCCCACCTTCACCACCACGGCGCAAAGCCCGCCGTCGTACACAGGTTGAATAGTAATGTTGCCTCCCACCCTGCGGTTGGGCAGGGTGCGTATTGTGTCTATGCCACGTTCCGCCAAAAAGTTTTGCACATTTGTGTTGCCGCTGCTGTCCAGCAAATACACACGGGCAACGTCGAAGGCGTCGCACAGTTGGCGCACCACGTTGAGTTGGGCATCTTTGCAATTTGTAATTGCCAAAACAAGATTGTCAACCCTCTTTTGCGACAAAAAGTCCGTTGCCTGAGCCATGCAATACTCGTCGTCGAAATCTGCAACAATCACCGTTTCGTTTGGCGAAGTTGCCACCACTACCGTGTCGTCGTAGCCGAAAAATGCCGACACCGCATTGTCGCTGCGTTGCGGAATGTAGGTAACGGCAACGCAAAGGGCAAGAATAACTCCGCAAACGGGATAGAAAATCTTTTTGCCTTTGCCAAGACGCACGAAACCGCCCACGGCAAACAGCACAAGCATAAAAACAGGTATGGCAACGGCTACGGTGTTTATATTCAGCGAAGCGTCAAGTTTGCTTGCGCCCTGCGCCACCCAAGACACCGCCTGCAACACTCTGTCGCCGACAGCCAAAACGTATTGCGACAAAAAGGGAACCAGTCCCGCAAAACAAAGCACGAAAGCCACCAGCGTTAAGGGAATTGCCACCACGTTTACGACAAGTCCCGCCACAGCCACCGACGAAAAGTAATAGGCGTTGAGAAAAAACGTCGCCACAATGCAGGAAAAGGACAACGCCAGCGAAGAAAGTGCCTTGACGGCAAATTTGTTGGGAATTTTGCTTATTACACGGGAAAGTCGTTTGTGCACCGTGGCAATACCGAACACCGAAGTTACGGAAAGTTGAAATCCGACGTCAAACAAAAACAGAGGCTGAGCAACAAGAATAATTGTTGCCGCCCAGCACAGCGAAGAAAGTAAATCGTATCTTCCGTACACGATACGCACGGCGTAAACGCACACCGCCATTATCACAGCACGCAGCACGGAGGGAGTAAAGTTGCACACATAGGCGTAAAAGCCCAGCGGAACAAGCAAAATTAACAGTTCCGCAAAGGTGGGAAGACGCAACTTTTTGAGGAAAAACCCGAAAATGGCAATTACAAACCCCACGTGCAATCCGCTTACGGCAAGAAGGTGAATTATTCCCGCAGAAATGAAGGCGTCCTCTTTCAGAGAATCGACGGCGTTGCGGTCGCCTGTCAGCAAAGCGTAGGCAATGTCGCCGTTTTCCGGCATGTACTTCGACGTAGTTTCGTACACGAATCTGCGCACCTTTTCGCCCAATGTCAGCGCACCGCTTTGATGTTGCAAAAGAGATACGTTGGACATTTCGTAACGCACATTGTTGCGAACGGCAAATGTGTCCACTCGGGACTGCACTGCATATACGTTGCGAAGCGTACCGTGCAGAGTAACGGTATCGCCTGTGTCGAAAACCGTTCCGTCGTACACGTACATTTTAATCCTGCCATCCAAAGTAACGCCGTCGACAACGCATTTTTCCAGATACACGGTGTTTTGCACTGTGCCGTTTCTGCCGATATCGGTAACTCGTCCCGTCAGCGTTACTTCCTTACAGCAAAAGCCGTTGCCGTCCCTGTTGGCGTAGACAACGGCAAAATCGGAAAAGCCCACAAGCAAAAACAGCGCCAGCACCAAAAACACGGCGAAAATCTTTCTTTTGAGCAAGGCAAACACTACCGTTGCCACAACAAGCAACGTCAAAGTAACGGCAAACACCCACACGTTGCCAAACAGCAGGCAGTAAAAGGACAAAATTCCGCCGACAACGCCCAAAGCGCACAAAAGCGACAACCTGAAATTAACCAATCTTTTCATAGTCGTCCATGCTCACAAAAAATTTGTAGTAGTTGTCGGCATAATCTTCGCCGAGAATTTGCTTCAAAAGCGTTTTGTCGGTGATTTTGCCATGTTCTTCTATGTAATCGGCAAGTTTGTCCACTACCTGAGGGGAAACGTTTTCCACATTCATGCGAAGCGTTATCAACGGTCCGTTGACGTTTACGCAATAACACATCTTTTCTCCGTCAAAGTAGTTGACGGCAAGTTGCTTTGTGGTGGATTTGACAAGCGTGTAAGGGAAATCCGGCAAATACGTTTGCGCAATGATTCCCGCTTTCTCCACAAGCATGCTGTAATCGGCGCCCTCCGCCACCTCGACGTAGCCTTCCTCTGCCACTGCGCCGAAAACGTAAACATTGTACACTTTTGCAGGTTTTGCATCGGAAACGTGCGTCTTGAATGGAGTGAAATCCACCGAACAGCCGCAAAAACACAAACATAACGAAACAATCAGACACCAAAATAAAAATTTTCTCATTTGTACAAAAAAATCCCGCCTTGCCGGGTTTTACGATGGATTCAACCTGCTAAAACAGGGTGGGTAATCTACCGAATGCCCTCTGTCTTTCACTGAAGCAATGCTTTCTGACTCCACACGGAAGCCTTCGTGACCTGACATCAACACCCGAACACGATTCCCTTTTACGAAATGTGGTTGACGCAAAATGTAAAACTTATCGCACAAGGCAGGATATACCACCTTTGTTACATTATACAGTAACAACTGTGATTTTTCAATATGTTTTGTGTGTTTTTGCAAAAAAAACATGGATTTTTCCATAAATTTGCAAACAACACTACTTGTTTTCAACTTCGGAACCGTTGTTTTTCTTAGCTTTCTTTTCAGCCTTTTTCT
>ERZ1643250.1008-NODE-1008-length-26503-cov-5.334959_pt1 | contig 26503 bp, 24 predicted proteins | sample MGYA00579262_ERZ1643250 | MGnify/ENA primary metagenome ERZ1643250 (study PRJEB29033, sample SAMEA4952265) | chicken gut metagenome | biome: Broiler Chicken; feature: Gastrointestinal Tract; material: Caecum | place: Ireland | collected 2018 | study: Broiler... | reverse complement strand
ACTACCTGTGGTCGGTCTATCTCCGACTGAATCCGTGCCATGCCCGGCACACAATGAAAATGGTGGATCCTCTATTTTGAGGTATCCACCTTCATTATTTATTACTTATCAGAAGTAAAATTGATTCCTTTTATATTACTTTTGAAATAAATCTTTGATTTTATTTTTTAATGTTAAATATACAATACCAATCAATGTTATAATGGCAACAAATAAATATCCAGCAAAGTTTCCATAAAGATCTGAGGTTTGTGGTTGCATAGATGATTGTACCTGTTGAATATTGTTTTGGCTTTGAATTTGTTGTGAAGGATTATCACTTTGTTGTGGAGTGTTCTGATTAGGATTTTGCATTGGTTTATTTTCATCAGGAAGAGAAGGTTGACCTTGAGATGATGATTCTGCTTTGACAGTAATCACTCTTCTAGCCTGAGTAGAATAACCATATTCATCATATACAGTATAAGTCAATTCATAAGTTCCAGGTTTTGATGTATTCACTTGACCAGCAACCTGAATTTGAGATGTAATATCTTTTCCTGTATAATCCGTTGCACTCACACCCTTCATTGGATCAAATTCTTCTCCAACAGTAAATGTATTATCTGATGGTAAAATAATTGTTGGTGCTTTTTCTTCTTTGTTCACTGTAATATACTGAACATCCGTTCTTGTCAATCCACCATTTTCATCAGTAATTTCAGCATACCATCCTAATGTTTGATTAGCCAGATTATTTAATGTCAATTGTGCAGTTTGACCACTTTCTACATTTTTAACTTCACCTAACACTTCACTTCCATAAACATCTATATCTAAAGATGAAGTTTCAAGACTCTTTGTCTTTGGTTCGATTCCCAATGCTGAAAAAGGAATTTCAAATTCTTCTTCTCCATTAATATTGGCGACATCACCAATATCAGTTTCATCTTTAGCATCATAATCATCTAATGAAGGTGAGTATGTACGAATAATAATTTTTTCACCTTCTAAATCAAAGTGCATTAAACGAATATATCCCATACCACCAGCTTTTAATCCTTGATAATCGAATAACATCTGATAAACCGTACGATCTGCAACACCATCATGATTATCATCAAAACTTTCTACATTTGTCTGAGCGTTATGATAATGTCCTGATAATACCATGCAAACATTTGGATTCACAGCTACGACTTCATCATGGATTCGTTGAGGTTCTTCACCCAAACCTCCACTAGCAAGTAAGTATTCATGGAAGTTCAAGATGGCCTTACGTTCAGGATATTGTGCTAAGACATCATTCATCCATTGAATTTCTTCATCACCAATACCCCATCCCATGTAAATCATAATAAAGTCAATACCACCTACACTAATTAAATCATAATGTCCTCGATTATCTTTATAACTTTGACCATACCAAGGATTCTGATTATATCTTTCTTCACCAAAATACTGAGAAAAACTTGTATAATCACCACTTAAATGACCAACATCATGGTTACCAGCCAATACACCATAAGGCATTCCTGCTTCATCAAGTATTTTATAAGCTTTATCGGCATTTTCCCATTCAGGATCAAGATGTTCATCATCAATAATATCTCCATCATGGAACATATATTGAATATTCATACGTTCTCTATTTGCGAGAACCCATTCATGAATATCTAACTGATACTGATATGAACCATCAACATCTTGTTCAGGATTACCATCATAATCTTCATTATAATATTGTGTATCACTTTCTACAACAAATGTAAAATCATAATCTTCGCGAGGAGTATCATCTTCATTAGAAGTTGTAATACGTGTTGTTTGTGAATCATATTGAGGTGGCGTATATCCTTCCCCATTTTGTATCATGACTCTTACTGATGAATCTTTGAGATAATCATTTAACTCTATTGATGCAGTTAATTCAATCTGACTGCCATCATAAATCTTTTGGGCATCTTGTAAATCCCATTCTTGAGTTGTGTGATTATAAACATACATAAATGTTTTGGCATTATTACTTTCACCTTCCCAATGAACTTTCATTGCATCCTTATTTGTAAATGAAGAATCAACCTTAATATCAAATTGCTGATATGGGAAGCCATTGGCAGAATTTGTTTCAAAAGACTGTTCATTAGTACCAGAAGTCTGACTCACACCTTGAGAAGCTTGAATATTTTGATCATTCAAAGTATATTTTTGCCCTTTCTTAAATGCAACATTCATAACATCATTTGTTGCATCACTCACTTGAACAGATAATGTAGGATCACCATGAATCACTGACCCATCACCTGGTGTGATTTCACCAACAGTAGCATTTTCTTCAGGAACAGTAAATGTTATTGTTTTGGTAGCCATATTCCCTACTTCATCTGTAGCAGTTAAAGATAAAACATGTTCTCCAGCATCTAATGTCTTTGTATCAAATGCATAAGGCAATTCAATTGCTTGATTATCCAATGTTGCTAATAAAGAAACATTTTTACTTATAGCATCTTTAGCACTCGCTTCAATTGTATGACTTCTATATTGTGCATCTTCTTCCATATTTGTCATAATTTCAGGAGCCGTATTATCTACTATAAACTGTATAGATGATTCTCCAGTTTGAAGTGTATGCACACCATCTGATAACTTTGTTGTATCAAGATCATAACGTAATGAATCAAATGATGCTTCAGGAATATCAAATGTGACATAAAGAATTTCTATTTTACTTGTTCCATCTCCCATTGAAATTTCAGTTTGTGGAGAATAATTGTCCAATGTTTCTGGTTGATCTGGATGCCAGTTATCTGCAGTATGTTCAACTGCTCCAAGCCCCTTAACACCAGTATATTTTCCTCTCAAAGATGTACCATCAGGTAAAACAAGACGAATATTCTTTAAAACAAAATCATCGTTATTTTCAATATTATGTTCTAACACATTAGCTTTATTTCCAGCATGGAATGCAATTGTCACCTGTTTTTTATCATAATCAAAATATTTTGCATCTACATCATAACTATATGTCATCCATGAGTCATAAGTTCCTTCATTAAAGACACCTATTGCATCGTTACCTATAGAAACTGCATTTTTAAAGAAGACATCTGTCTGTGAAGCATCAAATGCAATTTTTGCTGAATTGCTAATAGATTTTTTGGCTTCACCTGTAATATCTTTACCATCAAGAATAAGGTTTTCTCCCGTTCCTATAATTTGTTGATTTTGTGATACCACTGTTTGATCATCAATATTGAAACGATCACCCTCAAGAGTTCCTTCTTCATTGTTTACCGTTTTCACATCAGTTGTTACTGTTTGATATCCATCACTAACAACAAAATAATATTCATAAGAAGATTTCCCAATTAAGTCAACACTTGCTAGAGTATAATTGAAAACATCTCCATTATTTCTTAAAAGATTATATTGAGTATAGCCGTTTGACTTATTATCTTTCATATATAATGATACAGTTTTAATCGTTGTCTCTTGTGAAGTTGCTTTGATTTCAAATGCAAAATCTTCATCTGTATGAAAAGTTGATGCTGTACGATCTTCTAAAACAGGTTCACTTACTGTATCTGGCAATACTGGAGAATATTGCGGTTTCGTATTACTATCAACACTACCAGGTGTAGGCGTTCTATCATCACTCACTAATACAGACTGGAATTGTCCATTATTATATTGGTTTTGATAAACAATAGATTTGTCAGCTGTTGTATTATCAGTTCCATCCATATTATATGTTACATAATCAATCACATCTTTAACATTAGTCGCTATTTTAATTCCTCTCGCTCCACTATTAGACATCCCACCACATGAAATTTCAATCAATTGGTCATCTGAAAGATTTGTTCCCCATTTTTCATTAAAATTATCTTTTGTTAAAGCATCATTTGTACCATTTTTAATCCAGAAAACAAGTATTTCTCCAGATTTTAAAATCTTATCTTCGTTTGTTTCCCACCAAATACTATCACTACCACTATCTGGATAATTATAATAGAGCTTATAATCTTTCAAATTTATATCCTTATTAGAGTTATTATAGATTTCAATAAATTCATACGCATCTGCACCATCTACATTAGAAGTATCTGGAATAACTTCAGTGATTGTTAAGGCAGGCGCATTTGTTACATCGACTTCTCCACTTTGAACTGGAATTAAAGATGATGTATAAGTAGCTTGATTGACTCCATCACTGATTGTGACTTTATAAGTTATACTGTCATAATTTTTAACAGCATTATATGCAATTGACCCTTTTAAAATATCATTGTCATATGTAAAGTTAATTGTATCAATGAGTGTTTCTCCACTATAAATATCTGCAGTTGCTGTGAAAACTTTTTCTAGATTTGTCTGAATCGTCATTTCATAATCTTGAAGATTTGAAACCACAGATGGTGCATCAATTGATACAGTAGGATTCTCTATCACATCAGGGCGTTGATATTCTCCAAAAATTTGATTAGAAACATTTCCTACAGTCTGTTCACCATCATAATGAACAACTCCTTTAGAGTTTTCATATGTTACATAAATAGACTCATTTTCATCTATTTTCTCATTAGAACTATCTTGTGCATTATATTCTGCACGATTTAATTCTAAACCTGTCTGTGAAGTAATCTTCATTATACGAGACCCAGAATTTGATAAACCATCACTTTGTACTGTTGTCAGATCTTTACCTTTTTCTAAAGCTGTTTCATAATTTTCATTGAAGTCGTTCACTGTATAATGAGCACTTATCACTTTTTCATTTTGAATCCATATAGTTAAACTCTTCTTTGCTTCTAATTGAATATCATCTTCCAATATCCATTCAGTTTCTTTAGTTCCATTAACATAAATAAAATGATAATCTTTCAAATCTACTGTCTGATTACTAGCGTTATAAACTTCAAAATATTCAAATGCATCAGAGTCATCCACATTAACAGTATTAGGTACAAACTCAGTCAATAATAATGGTGATTGATATTTCACTGAATCTGTTGTCTCTGCTGTAATTGTCTTATTAGATTTTAATTCATTAACTCCATCAGTTAATTCAACTGATAACTCAAAAGATTCTAACCCACTTAAATCTGATGCAGGAATAGAAACAAAAAATTCACCATTATCATAAGTCATATTATATGACTTATTATTTATAAAGGCTTTTGCTTCTAATATAACAGAAGTTAAGTTTGTAGTTGCTTTCACAACATATGATGCATTTGGGTTAAATGTCTCATTAACTAATAGACTAACTGCTGCATCTTCATCCTTATTAACGACATAATGGTCATCTAATGTTTGTTCATCAACCAATGATCCTGGCGTTGGATCTCCATCATAGCCAAGTGTCAATTCTTGAATACGACCATCCTGATATTGAAATGTAATCCCCTTTTTTGTCTGGGCCTTTGCTTCTCCATCATTATAAGTCATAGAATTAATGACTTGCTTAGTATCCTTGACAAGGACTTCCATTGAACGTTCTTCAGAATTACTAAAACCATTCACCGATTCATTTGTTTTCACAATATTTACTGATTCATCAGTAATGTTATAGTAAGTGCGGAATTGATTTTCATCAAGTGAGTCACTTTCACTATTACGTACCCATACAACCAGTGTCTCCCCTGCTTCGATTGTTGTACCTTCAGGGATTTCCCATAAAGTATTTTTACTTCCATTGACATTTTGAATAAGATAATTATCCATATTTAAAGTTTGATTCGTTGTATTGTAGAGCTCAATATATTCAAAAGCATCTTTACCTGATGCAGTTTCCATATTAGATTGATGTGTATCAGCTACAATCTCACTAATCATTACTGGACTTATAATTTTTGAAGCATTCTTTGTAAGTGTATCTGTTGCATGAACAACAGATAATGCATTCAAATTCATTGATGATGCCACAACAAGAACACTCATACTACTACCAATTAACTTTTTAGCTTTTTTTCCCATTTTGTTTCCTCCATTTATAAACGGATTATAACAAAACAGCTTCTAAAGATTGTTAATGTCAGGTAAAAAGTACATTAATAGTTTTTAATGACATCAAAACATTGATTTGAAACCACCTTATCCACTATATGAAAGCAATTTATTTCATGCTAGATTAAAATGATATAAATTGCTTTTTGTTGATTAGCACATTCATTATTCTTGCTTTAATATCATAAAAATGACTTACATTATAATTATGAGTGCAATTAGATTGTATAATGTATTTCCATAATCTCTATATACAAAAAAACGACAATGATGATCGTAATTGATATTCATTGCCGTTTTCTTCTTTGAGATGATTTTACGATTATTTATCTCGTACAGCCTTTTATTCTACTTTTTATATATGTTCAAATTGTTGTATACCCCACGTTTGAATTGTCTGATAAAGAACAACATCTAAAATAATAACAATCATAATCACACTATACATATACACTGTAATAGACATGATATCTACTAATAACATAGCATAAACCATCACTAACAAAATAGCTATACCCATTGAAATAAACATAGTAAGTGTTACAGGTAAACTTTGTTTAACACAAACTGTCTCATTAACCCAGTCAAACTTAGGTCTCCATAAGTTTAAAATTAAACCTAAGAAATCAATTAATAATGTAAACAATATAGGAACAACTAATACAATAAGACCATCAAGTAAACCTATTCCTGTCACAAAAATCAGAACCAATGATAATAAAAGTCCTGCTGGTACACATAACAAGAAATGCATAGCTAATTTTGCATTGAGAATATCTTTAGATGCTATAGGTAATGATTTGATAATCCAAAAACGGTCGCCTTCTAATGATATAGATGAAGCACTGATCATATTCAATGATGATGTTCCAATCACAATTAAACAAAGAACCGGTGTTACAAATTCCTGAATTTGAGGCAACTGTGTCATAATCATATGAACTTCATCTTTGTAAAAAAGAATGAATATAGCTGCAATCACACATAAAACAATTCCCATTGCGCCATTGAGCATAACCATGGCATTTGACGTAAAATGTTTAAATTCTCTGATAACCAATGCTTTAAATATTGTATTTTGTTTCATAGGTTTTGCTTTATAGATAGCTTTTTTCACTTTTGGTTTTGATGTTGCCATCTTTGTAAAGTTGACTGACAATAAGTAAATAACCAAAGCAAATGGCAAAACTGCACATAACAAGTAAATCATAAAACTTATCACATTACCATCTGTCAATGCAATACTTAAATGATAAAGTGGAAAGACTGTACTCTCAATCGCTTGAGCAATCGTTTTTCCATTTGCAACAAGCCAAGCCATATATGTCTGAATGGAGTTTACAGCATACATATAAAATCCAAAAATAGCAACAAATAAAACCACTGAAATCATTGTTTTAAAACGATGAATCTTGACTAAAATATGTGCTAAGATCCAACTAAAGAAACAAGATAAAGCCAATACAAATAAAGGAAGTGTTAAAAAGACACCAATAAACATGATGATTTCAATCACATTCATTCCTACATTTGTTATATAAACATAAAAAGCAGGCAATGCAATAAGAGCTTCATAGACATAATTTAAAATAAGAATTGTAAATATACGACTTAATAAGACATCACTATTTTTAATTGGCATAGATAACAATAATTCATTATCTTTAGCTTCATAGATTTCATGATGTGTTAAGAAGATACTTCCAATAAAACAAATCACAATAATAAATAAAGCCATTAATGCAAAATAAAACCATTCAATACCTAACATTTGGAGTGGTTCAATCAAAGCATGGAACATCATTCCAAACATTCCAATAAAGACAACTCCAATATATGCAAATAACAAACCATATAAAATCAGTTTACCGACACTATTGCCTTTTTTCTTGGAACTTGTTGTCTGTCTTAATAAAATACCCTGTAATCTAATTTTAATGAGTGTCTTCAGCATTGTCATCATCCTCCAACTCCAAGAATACATCTTCGAGTGATTCATCACCTACCACATCTTGAGTTTTTCCACTGACAATCAATTTTCCTTGTTTAATAATCGCAATGCGATCACATAATTTTTCAGCGACTTCCAAGACATGTGTTGAAAAGAAAATAGCTCCACCCAAATCACAATGTTCTCTCATTAATTGTTTTAATAAATGCGAAGCTTTTGGATCCAATCCAACAAAAGGTTCATCCATGAGAATCAACTGTGGCTGATGAATAAAAGCTGAGATAATAGCCAACTTTTGTTTCATACCATGCGAATAAGCACTAATAGGTTGTGCTAAGTCACTTGTTAATTCAAATAAATCAGCATATTTTGATATACGTTCTTCTCTTTGTGTTTTTGATACCTGATAAACATCTGCCACAAAATTTAAATATTGAATTCCTGTGAGATATTCATACATATCTGGATTATCTGGTATATAAGCCATGATTTGCTTACATTCTAAAGCATGACTTTTCATTGATTTTCCATTAATAATGATTTCCCCTTCATCAAAAGGCATAATACCAGCAACAGCTTTCAATGTTGTTGTTTTTCCTGCCCCATTATGACCAATAAAGCCATAAATATGTCCTCTTTCAATATGCAATGATAAATCATCAACAGCTTTATATTGATCATATTTCTTTGTTAAATGTTCAATCTTTAACATCTTATATATCCTCTCTTTCTATAAATAATTATTAAAATTATTTATATTATATATTTTATATCTTTAATATTTAATCGTCAATACTTTGGCTACACTTTCCAAATAAAAAATAAGAATACACATAAATAAATACAGTCATACCTATAATACCAATCATCAATACCAGATAAGTGTACGAAAAATGAACTAATGCACTTATACCATTTATTAATCCAATCACCACAAAACAATATCCACTAATTTTATGTGTCTTTTTCCAAACATATTCACTTGCTAATGTCCATGGTGTTTTGACACCAAAGAAGTAATTTTGTGGAACTTTTGGCAAATAATTTCCCATTCCTATCAATAATAACGACATCATCAACCATATAAAAATCTCAATATCCCCCTGTGGATTAAAAATCATATATTCAAAAAAGATAGCCAAAATAATAAAGAAAACTGTTAATCCACACTGAAAAATACGATATGTTTTCTGTCTTTTTTCTAAATTCATTCTTTTAGGATCAATATGCTTTGTAAGTGACATGCCATAATAAACAAATATTGGTAAAAAAGCTAAAAGGAAAACCCAATAACGACTTCCATATCCATCAATCTCCCATTGTCCATTCCAATGTATTGGAACAACATGAGGCATCATAAAAATACCTGCACACAAAAGAATTGTGACTAACCATAAAATCCAATCAAAAGCTCTCACTTTCATTTTCATTCCCCCATATCAATAAAATTCATAAACCACTTCATTACTTCTTGAAAAACAGACATATCAATACTATAAACAATATTCTGCCCCTGTCTTTCATCAATGATCAAACCACTTGATTTCAAAATAGATAAATGATGTGATATAGATGGTTTCGTCATTTGAAAACAATCTGCAATTTCTCCAGCATTTAAAGGTCTATCCTGTAACAACTCTAAGATTCTTCTTCTCGTTGGATCACTTAACGCTTTAAATGCATCACCCATATCTCTCCCTCCTTTAATATTTAGATATTTATCTAAATATCTAAATATATTTTATCACTTTGCTTTCTATTGTCAAACAAAAGAAAAAAGAACTATACAAAATGTATAGTTCCATGTATTTGAAGCCTTATATTATTCAGCAACTTTTTGTTCTTTAATAACTTTAGCAATTGATGCGATTACGTCTTTTTCATCTTCACCTTCAGCTACGATTTCTACAGTAGCTTTAGTAGGAACACCTAAAGACATAACACCCATAATTGACTTCAAATTAACTTCTTTACCATTGTAACATAATTTGATATTGCGAGTGAATTTACTAGCTTGGTTTACTAAGATAGTTGCAGGTCTAGCATGTAATCCAACTGGATCTGAAACTACAAAAGATAATTTTTCTGCCATCTTATTGACTCCTCCTTAATAATTTATAGTCTTATTATAACACATTTCAATTACTTTTCCATACATTTTCAAAAGTTTTTAATACGCTTTCATAATATTTTTTTGTCAAGTGTTTTAACTCTTTTTTTCTATTCCAAAAAGCATTGATATAATGAATAAAACTTCATATAAAAAGGAGAATTGACTCAAAATTCTCCTAAAAAGTTTTTTGTGCTACAACCAAAAATTGATGTGTTGTCATTTCAAAATATGAATGATCTTTCATTTCTTTTAAGGCCTGTAAATAGAAAACCTGATATCTATTGACATTCGCAAAATCTGGTGACACTTTTGTAAAATATTGATATAATGACTGAATACTATGAAAACGAATTGTTCCATAATCTTCAAATTTATCAACAATACGCATACCAATACTTTCTAAAGTCTGTGCACAGCTTTCAGCATCCCATTTTCCTTTCATTTGGAAAGGCATATATAAACGAACAAATTCTTTTAAATTCTCTGTTCCATGCTGATTGACAATGAAATATCCACCTTTTTTCAAAACTCTTTGGATTTCATTTTTATCATAATTACATTCCTGGCACATAATAATATCTATTTTTTCATCTTTAAAAGGCATTTTTCCAGTTGGTGTCAATGTTGTGACTTTGACTGATGAATCATCTTCAAACTGACTCTGTACTCTTTGTGTATCCGTATAAGGCTCAACAACAAACATCGCTTCCGTATCATCTTTAAATTGACTTGCAAACTTTCCTGAATCCACACTCATGACAGCCAAATGATCTTCAGGTGTCATATATTGTCTTAAAATCGAAGTTTCATCATAATTTTGAGGTGTTAATGTATAATCTTTTTCAAAATCAGTATTTGGCGTAAAATGTTGTAATTCATTTTGTAATAAATGCGCATCTTCAATTTGTCTACGACATCTTTTTTTACTATATATCAAAATAGCATATTGAACAACTGCATCAGCAACAATACCCATTGCTAAAAACAAGGCAAAGTAAATAAACCACTCTAGACTAAACAATGGTGCTGGTGACGAAATCAAATAACAGATAAAGCAAAGAAAGACCATATATCCAACACGATTATAATTAAATGGTTTATCTAAAGATAAAAACCAGTTTATATTGTTCATCTTTTCCATTTTACTTTTTGTTATTTCAAAAAAGACGACCTGCATTAAAAATAACACTGCTATAAAAATTAATAATAATATCATTAAATATTCCATATAAACTCCTTATTCTATACTTTCTCCCTCAATTGTATAATAATGATATCCGTCTGAAAAATATCCTTCATTATGGAATGTTAAATCTCCTTCAATAGAAAACAATTCTTTCATATCATCATCTATACTATAGACATAACTTCTTCCATTTTTATTCAACAACAAATAATTTTCATCATTATATTCAATTAAAGGTGTTTCTGGTAAAGATGTATATTCAACAGGGAAGACTTCTTTTCCTGTTATATCAATAATACCATACATACCATTTTCATTATAAACCGCATAATATGAACTGCCTATGTACTCCATACGATAATATGCTTTTTCTGTCAATTTTTCACCTTTATCGTCGATTAATGAATAACCTTGATCATCAATTTTCACAATGGCTCTACCACAAGCATCAAATGGATTTGCTTCAAGATATGTTTGGTCAAACACCTGTTTATTGTCAAAATTATAATAGACATATCCTTTTTCTTGTACATAAACTGGATACATTTCAAAATTTAATTCCTGCACATTAGGATATAATTGACAATTTTCAAGTGTTCCTTTTGACTTTCCATCTTTATATATATAATGTGGTCCATAAACCTTTTCTTCACGTATTAAATATGTCTGTGTATCATAATAATAAGTATTAATTAAAGTTGGAACACCACCAGTAGAATAAAGATATGTTTTATCATCAGAAGTTAAAATGATATTATCTTTATTATCAAAATAAGCATCTTTAATCGCAATGTTGTTTTGATAAACCTTTTGATTTTGAAAATCAATATATATCATACTTTTTAACTTCTCATCATTAATGATACATCCAGCATCATTTTGAAGTAAAAATGTATAAGTTCCTTTTTCTACTTCAAGATCAAAATCTTTATCTTTATGACCAGTCACATAATAAAAGTGATTCTTATCTTTAAATCCAACAACCATAGATTTTCCATTTTGATATTGTGAAACATATGTCACAGCATCTTTTCCTCTATAAAGTTCTTCACCATTTTGATATAAAACAATATATTCTTTATCCTGATAAATCACTGGTAAATCAGTTTTCATAATACTTGTTTTGTCATTGGCCTGATACAAGATTTCGCCTTCACTATTTAAAACATAAAGATTATCTTTAACCAATTGATTTTGAGAAGTTTCTTCTTGTTTTTGATTATCTTGTTTTTGATCATCTTTTTTCTTTTCTTCTTTTTTAGTCGCAAAAAACATCTGATCTACACTTTCTAGTGTTTCATATTCACCCATTGGGATCATTTCATCACCTTCCAATGAAATCAATCCCACTTGTTTTTGACTATTTGTGACAATATATCCTAAGTTCCCAACACGTTCAAATGATTGGTATTGATATTCTGTTATTTGTTCACCTTCAGAATTATATAAAGCACTTAATTCTTTATCATTTGTTAACATAAAGTAGTTTAGTTTTTGATTTTGACTACATCCCACCAATAATAAAAGTGTTATGAGCCCAACGAATATTTTTTTCATCGTTCAATCCTCCTTTAGTTGCCCCTAGTATACCATAAAATACACTTTTTAGCATTGTTTTTTCAAACAATCAGACTATAATAGAAAATAAGGGGTGATATGAAATGAATGAAACATTACAAACAATCGCAAAAAGAAAAAGCTGTCGTAGCTATCGAAGTGAAATGATTAAAGAAGAAGAACTTCAAGCTATTTTAAAAGCTGGAATTCAAGCACCTAGTGCTATGAATAGACAATTATGTGAAATCTATGCCATTACCAATTTGGCTTATATTGATGAATTAACGAATGCTATTAAAAAAGTAAGTGAAGAACGTGGTGAAAAGAAACCAGATACTTATCATTTCTCTTATCACGCTCCAGTATTACTGATTGTCAGTGGTCCTGAATATGATTCAAGACGTGTCGAAGATGGCAGCTGTATGTTGGAAAATATCTTTCTAGCAGCAACGAGTCTAAACATTGGTTCATGCTGGATCAATCAACTCCGTGATACACAAGATGTTGATGAAGTAAGAAACATTTTAAATAAAATGGGTATTCCTCATAATCATCAAGTTGTTGGTTGTGCTTCTATTGGTTATGTCAATCAAGAAACACCTACAAAAGATAAAAATGAAAACCGTATTCATATTGTTAAATAAGACATAAAGAAAGAGGCTCAAATGAGCCTCTTTCTTTGGGTATATGTTTGTAATATTAAGATTAACCGATGTATAATGGTTGGTCATTTCCAACGACTTCACCAGTTTTTGTTGTCGCAACATAATATACTGAAGAATCTTCTGGTTTATAGTAAACCTCTAATGTATCAATAGTTGTCATTTTCACACCTTTTGATTTAACATCCTCTTTTACTAACTTCTCAATAGATGTTGTTTCAACGTTTTTATTATGAAATTGTACTTGTAATTTAATTTTCACTGCGTCCCCTCCTTAATTCATATTATAAATGAAAGCGTTTTACATTTCAATAAATTACTTCATTTACCTCCAACAATATACCACTTTTTTAAGAAATACTCAAATTTTTATTGAATTTTTTATGATTTTCTCATATTTTTTATATCATATTCTCAAAAATATTATCAAATTTTTAATACAAAAAACATATTTTATCAATTTATCTAATCTTTAAAATAATCGGATTTATCATTTCTTTGATTGATAAATCTTGATCAATCCCTTTAACAATTTACCTTATCAGCCATGTTTTCAACTACTATATCACAATTTTTCTCTTTTATTTTACATGAAAAAAGATTCTTACTTGTCCATTCAAGTAAGAACCCTTTCATTATCCATTCATTTTTTTCGTATAAGCTTTTCTTCTTTCATTTTCAGTTAATAAACGTTTTCTTAAACGAATATTCTTTGGTGTCACTTCTACAAGTTCATCATCATTAATATAATCTAAACAAGCTTCTAGGTTGAAAACTCTTGGTTTCTTTAAAACAACAGTTGAATCTTTTGTAGAAGAACGTGTATTTGTTAATTGTTTTCCTTTTGTGACATTGACAACCAAATCATTATCACGGCTATGTTCACCCACAATCATACCTTCATAAACTTCTACACCTGGACCAACAAACATAACTCCACGATCTTCAACACCGCCAAGGGCATAAGCTGTTGTTTGTCCTGTATCAATAGAAACAAGAACTCCTAACTGTCTTTCTCCAACAGTATCTCCTTCCATTGGACGATAATCTAAGAATGAATGATTGATAATTCCATATCCTTTTGTCATTGTTAAAAAGTTTGTCATGAATCCAATTAAACCACGTGATGGAATGATATAATGCACTTTTGTCATACCGTTATCAGATTCCATATTTTCTAATGTTCCACGTCTAAATCCTAAAGATTCAATAATGCTTCCAATACATTCATCTGGTGCTTCAATAAAGACTTCTTCATAAGGTTCACATTTAACACCATCAATTTCTTTAATAATAACTTTTGGTTTAGAAACCTGTAATTCAAATCCTTCACGACGCATATTTTCAATTAAAATAGATAAATGTAATTCTCCACGTCCTGAAACAATCCATTCTTCAGCATTTGGCACTCTTTCAATCTTTAAAGAGACATCTCTATTTGTTTCTTTAAATAATCTTTCTTCTACTTTACTTGCTGTAACAAACTTACCTTCTTTACCTGCAAATGGTGAAGTATTTGTACCAAAAACCATTTGAATTGTTGGTTCATCAATACGTAATAATGGTAAAGGTTCTTCATGTCCCATTGTACAGACAGTTTCACCAACACCAATATCCGCAAGTCCTGCAATAGCAACAATGTCCCCAGCACTAGCTTCTTCAATTTCAATTCTATGTAATCCTAAAAAGCCAAATAATTTTTGAACTCTAAATTGTGTTTTTGTTCCATCTGCTCGTAAACAAACAACAGTTTCATTAACTTTAACTTTTCCTCTTTGAATACGTCCAATACCAATACGCCCTACATATTCATTATAGTCAAGTAAAGCAGGCTGGAACTGTAATCCACCTTCTTCATCTACTAATGGAGCTGGAATTTCATTGATAATCATATCAAATAAACAATCCATATTAGGAACCTGAGTTGCAATATCAGGATCTAAGCTTGATGTTCCCATTAAAGCTGAAACAAAGACAGTTGGGAAATCCAACTGATTATCATCAGCACCTAATTCCATAAATAATTCTAAAACTTCATCCATGACTTCATGAATACGAACAACTGGACGATCGACTTTATTAATCACAACAATTGGTTTCACTTTAGCTTCTAGAGCCTTCTTTAATACAAAACGTGTTTGTGGCATTGTTCCTTCATAAGCATCAACAACCAATAAAACACCATCAACCATATTCATGATACGTTCTACTTCACCACCAAAGTCAGCATGACCAGGTGTATCCATAATATTAATACGATAATCTTTATAATTAATAGCAGTATTTTTTGCTAAAATAGTAATTCCACGTTCTCTTTCAATGGCATTTGAATCCATTGCTCTTTCAGCAATCTGTTCATTATCCTTTAATGTTCCAGATAATTTTAATAACTGATCAACAAGAGTTGTTTTTCCATGGTCAACGTGAGCAATAATTGCTATATTTCTAATGTTATTCATGTTTTTCACTCCTCCTTTTTGCCTTTTTGATTATAACACAATTCATTGAAAAGACAATACAAAAAGCTTGACTCTTTATTGAATTTATCATGAAAAATACAGGGAGTTTAGCCCTGTATGAAAAAATCATATGTCAGTTGAATCACCTGACGAATATGTTCTAAATTATCATAATTGTGTGTCGCACCTTCTATTGGATGAAAAACTGGATTGACAAAACCTTTTAAATATTTCTGAGATATCGCATAAGGAACTGTTGTATCTTCAGTTCCATGAATTATCATAAGATCATTTTGATAAGTATCTAAATCCTGATATAAATCTCTCGATGTTATATCTTCAACAAATTCATGAGAGATTTCAAAACCACTATGATCATAATAAGGAGCTTCTTCAACATGTCCTTTTAAATATTCAATCGCTTCAGGAAGATTGAATGCAGGTGCCCACAAACACATTTTAGAAATATCTTGAGGATACATTTTAGCAACCTCACTTGCGATAGCTCCACCCATAGAATGACCAAGCAAATAAATATCTGTCACACAATCCATCTGTTTGACTTCCTCTAAGATTTTGATAGCTGAATCTAATTCATTTTGAAAAGTCATATCTTTAAAATCTAAATCAGATTGTCCACTGCCTAAAAAATCCATACGAATGGTTCCAATATTTTGTTTTTCCATCATTCTTGATAATTGTACATAAGAAAATTTTGTTCCTGTATTTTGACCTGTAAAACCATGAAAAATAATACATACTGGATATTGATTTCCATCAGGTTTATGAAAGAATCCACGCATAACTCCTTGTTTTGTCTTAATTTCATAATATTCTTGCATGTCTTTATCCCCTCCTTATAACTGATTGAAAATCGCTTCTGTCAATAAAGCATAACCATCTTCGTTAATATGTAAACCATCAATAAAAACATCTTCTCTTAAAATATTGTCTTGATATAAAGACTGATAAATATCTATAAAGTGAACATAATCATAAGGTATCATACGTTTATATTCCTGCATGATCATCTGTAAAATATCATGACTTCTTAAACCTTGATGCATAGCCTGATAACCATGAACCTTTTCAATACACGGTATTGGGCTCAACAAATGAATTTGACATTCTGGTAAATTATAATGAATAATTTCTACCATTTCTTTAATATTTAAAGCAATATCCCTTGGACTTGCCATCACTGTATTTCCTAAATCATTTGTTCCTACTAAAATAAAGACTTGGCTTGGATGATATTTGATAACCCCTTCATCGACAAAATGAAGCAACATATCAGATGTTATACCACCAATTCCACAATTATAGACTGGTCCTAAATGTCTAAAAATATGTTCAACATCATAATATTCAATGATGGAATCTCCATAAAAAACAATACTGTTTTCTTCTATATATCTTTGTTGTTGAATAATCTGTATCATTCTTTTTAAAACAGACTCTCTTAACTGATAAATATTTGTATCAAATCTCATATTTTGACGCATACAATCTTCACCTCATTTTCATTATAACATATGTTATATGAAAATAATTTGAACACATAGCATATAAATCACAGTTCCACCAATAATAGACAAAAGTGTATTTCTTTTCAATAAATGTAATAAAATAACACTGCCAACACCTATGATTTCACAAATACTATGATTTCCACTCAGTAAATCAACACTTCTTAAACAATAAACGACAAGCATAGCCATAATCGCATAAGGTAAAACATCACCCAAATATTCAATAACTGGATATGATTTGTTTTTGAATACAAGAAAAGGAAGATAACGTGTTAAAAGTGTAACGAATGCTATAACAGCAATTAATAAAAGATCATGCATCTTGTACTCCTCCTTTTTTATACATCATAAGCAATCCCAATACAATTCCTATCATAGAAGGAATAATAAAGGCTTCACTACCAAAAATAATCAAGCAGGCAATACTAATGAAAAATCCTAAATAAGTATAAATATGTTTATCACTGGAAAGATACTGTTCAACCACAATCACAACAAATAAAGCAGTCATCGCAAAATCAAGCCCTGTTGTATTGATTGCTAACATTGAACCAATAAGAGCTCCAATGACACTTCCTAAAATCCAATAACACTGATCAAATAACGATATAAAAAATAAATAATACTTTTCTATACATCCCTCTGGTGTTTTGGTACTCACCAATAATGAATATGTTTCGTCTGTTAATGAAAAAATCATATATGGCTTGAGTTTCCCCATATTCTCAAATTTTTTTATCATCGATAGTCCATAAACCAGGTGTCTGGCATTGATTAAAAGTGTCATGATGATTGTATTGATAATAGAAGCCCCAGAAACCAGCAGATTAATAGCAACAAACTGCATACTTCCTGCATATATAAAAAGACTCATAAAAAGAGCATATAAAAATGAATAGCCATTACTTTCTAATAATATACCAAATGCCATGCCTAATACAATATATCCCATCATCACTGGTATGGAAGCAATAAAAGCTTCCTGAACCGTTTTCTTCATAACTTCAACCCCCCCAAATCTATATGGATAATATTTTATCATTATTCGTTTCTTTTGTGAAATACAAACATATCACTTTATAGCTAAAAACATAAAATATATTTTTGTTTTTATGAAAAATAAGCTAGTTACATCCAAAAAATCATTTATAATATGTCAAAAAAGACTTGAAAGATTTTTCCTACAAGCCTTCATTTGTGCATTATTATACTAGTAAAGTATGCTCATAAAGAAACATACTATATTGTTTCGGGTGTGCTTTATTCCTTTATCTCATTAATCTCTACATAATATTGCAAATAAACTATTTAACAGTTATCTTTTAATTATTTTTTATTTACGTAATCTTGTCTTTGATATTCAGCACTAGACCATAATCTGTCTTTTTCTCCACTAATCCAATTAAAATATTCCTCTTGACATATAACATCAATTTGAATGATATTTTCGTTTTTTTGTACAATTACTATATCAAAAATAAGTTCGCTTCTATTTCCTTTTAATTGATAGTGAGATTGATTATCGTTCCACGAAAAGAAAAAATCTTCCATAGAAGGGCTTGCACCGTAATTAAACCAAAAACTTAAATATGCTATTTTGAAACCATCCACTACTTCTATATGAAAATCCGATAAAAACTCACCCGATGCATATTCATAATGAACATCAGTTTTTATTTTATTGTTCTCTTCTTCTATCACTTCATTCAATTCTTCTTGTATCTCTTTTAGTACATTAACTGAACTTTTGTACACTTCTTCTGCTCTCTTTCCATTTTCCTTATTGAACAATGACAATAGTCCTGCATCATGTGCTATGATACTGTACCAACAATATTCTCCCCTTATCCTTGTACCGATTAATATATTGGATACCATTACATATCTCTCTACCACTTCTATTTCTTTTTCTGTTCCTATGGCTTTCGTAAAATCATCTACATATATATCCTCTAATGCACCTGTCAACACTTCTCCTATATCCTTTATGGCCATGATTTCTAATAGACGATTTGCTAGGTTTTCTCCTCCTACTGTCAAGTTCCCTACAAGTGTTCCTATTGATGCACCTAAGTCCCATGAACCACTTAGTTCTGAAAACTTCTCCATGAAATTATCTGCTCCATCTATATACCATTTAAACGTCTCATCATTTTCATATTCAGGTAGTTTTTTACATGTATCTATGAACACATCATTAAAGATATATTCTGTCCAATTATTGAAATTTTCATCTGAAATATCCTGATATGAATAGAGATATTTATTCATTGATGTTTCCATAGCTCTCTTTATGCTTGATGCTGCTTCCTTTAATTCACCTTTTGAATTGCTTTCTATTATCTCAAAGAAATCATCATACTTGACATAGTTACTGATTATGGTTTCAATTCTTGAAAGAGACTCACAATAATTCTCTGTATTGTCTTTAAGTACCTTCAAGCCATCTACTGCCATTGAAATCTGATCCTTCAGTTCCCCAGCGGCACCACCCAATTTTATAAGCTTATCCACTGCTTGTATACCTATATCAGTCACATCTTCAGAGTAATCCTCATATGTCTTCAGATTATCAGTTTTCTTCTGCTCGGCTATATCGCCTGAGTTTTCTCCATCATAGGTAAACACAATGTTCATAAGCACATCTATATATTTATTTCTGTCTGGTTTGACACCAGTATCCGCAAAAAGGTCTGCCATATTCAAAAGGTATAGAGACAAAGCATTTCCATTGAAGTCATTGATAAACTGAAGATATTCATAGTTACTGCTTGTAAGCAAAAGCTTTGGATAACCAGTTTGCCAGTATTCAATAAACTTCTTTCCTTGATCAGTACTGATTTCAGCGGCATTGACATCGTTCATCAAAAAAGAAGATAACATGAAAACTATGCACAAAACAATATTCACTGTCTTTTTCATTAGTCGTTCTCCGTTTCTACTGCTTTCTCTATTGATTGCATCAATAGTTCATATGAGATTTGTGATGATAATGATTCTATAATAGTCTATCTATTTAATTATTGTCATCCATTAGTGTCTATTCATCACAAAACTTTGAACAGGATTTTCCTTTTGATAGAATTTACGTAAAACTTCTATTTTATCTTTTCCATCAAAATGACAGTCCCACAACTCATACCCGAATCCTTTGTATCCTTCCTCTAAGTATTCAATTTTTAATAGAAAACCATCATTTTGTTCATAAACCGTTATATCACCATTTTCTTTACTTTCTGTATTTTTTTTATCACTCATAATAAATGTAAATTCATTCTCATCATTTTTCGTTATTTCTATATTATTAAATTCAGTGGCCCAATTACCGATTATGTTATCAATATTATTATTTACACATCCACTACAACAAAAAGCAACCATAAAAACAACGCAAACTAATTTTAACTTATGCATTTTATTTTCACTTCCTCTTCATTATTACTAAACACCTAAAACTTTAGATTCATCAGTATTAGGATCATAATATTTCAATTCACCGTATTCTAAATAATAAATTTTTCCTTCTATAGGTGCATAATAGTATCCAGAATTATTTACAAGTTGATAAATCTTACTATCCAACTTTTTTAAACTCCTATTAGACAAATCAAATATCATATCATCAATCAATATATGATTTGAATCTATTTCCTTTATATATCTAAAAGGGTTTTCTCCAATTTCATTTTCTGATATAGGCTGAAACAAAAGATTTCCATCTCTATCTATAATAGAAAAATAATTCGAATCTTCTCCTCTGAAAGAAACTGGACAATAATTCCCTTGAAAAACGAAACAATAATCTGCTCCTAATACTGTATCTGGCCCATACAAAACATTTCCATTATTATCATAAATTGATTTATTATATTTTTCTAAATCTATTGCTAAATTGAATGATGAATCATAAAAAGCATCTTCATCAGCTTCATAATACAATCCATTTGACATAATTCTTTCAGGCTCTCTATCAGTTATAAAATTTCCATTACTGTCAAATATCCCTACTTGTTCTGAAAATCCAAGATATGTTATTCCATATCCCTCAGAATAAATTGCATTTGAATTAATTAATTTTTGTGTATCTATATTCACAGAAAACAACACATTTTCAGGGAGTAAATCAGTAACATTATTTACAAAACTATTAGTAAATGTAAAAACCGAATTTCCTCCATATACAATATATGGAATTTCAATCTCATTAGTTAAACTATTTATAGTTTTTTCTTGGATAAAAGGATTTTCTTGAGAATTAAAATTCATTAGTTCTTTGCCATTTTCATCAAATGCAGTAAAAATCAAGTAACTATCTTCTTGATTAATATGCCAAATAACATCTCCATTATCACATTTTACTACTCTAATATATGAAGCATCTTTTTCTAAAAACATTTCACTTCTAACATTGCCATAAATATCGTACATTTCATAATCATTTCCACTATAATTAGCAAGATTGCAATGTGCTAAACTTTTATCACTCCATCTAAAGTAATCAGAGTTTAATTTTGTATCTAACGGTTTAACATTACCTTCTGCATCTATCAACACCTTTGATTCATCACTCAATGTTAGCATAATTAAATTATCTCTATCTAAATACTCATACTCTAATATTCTGCCTTGATAATCTTTCGGAGATTCTATATTTACCGTTGTTTCTTTATTACTGCAAGCTGCACTTAATATCATAACAAAAACTATCATTACCTTTTTTAAAGCACTCATTTTATCCCCCCTATCAATCTTCAAATTTTAATTCTGGTATTTCTTCATTTACTTCATGATTTCCACTTTCTTCTAATTTCTCTAATATCAAAGTATTTTCATCATCGCGTAAAATTACTTTATCGCTTCCTTCAAACTCATATGTTAAAGTATAAATCTTATCTTTTATAAAACCATCATTATATTGTATTTGAATTTTATTCACATTTTCCCCAACCATTAAAGTGCATGTTCCAGAATACGTTGGGCCATCTTCTCCAAAACTTATCTCAATCATACCTGAATCTGTGCTTTCACCGTTCTTATAGATACTTATATAATCAAATCCATCTACTGTATTTTCCCAATTACCAACAAACTTATCAATTTCTGATGTCTTAGTACATCCTGTAATTATAAAAGATAAAATCATTACTAAAATTATTGAAACTATAACTTCAATTTTTTTCATAAATTTCCTCCGTATTTTATATAATTTTTTGCTTTTTTTAATAAAAGTGTTGCTGACTTAACTCAGTCTATAAAATATCATAAGTATATGCATGATATGTTGCCCTTCTTTTAAATCTATATTTACCAAAGATAAAAAGTTATATGATCTAAAAAACATTCAAAACCAACAAGAGTGTTAAATAAAATTTTAAAAAATAACAATATAACTCTTAAAAAATAATTTTTATCATATTTGCTTCCATTGAAAATATATGACATCTGCAAAATATTGTTCTTTCTCTTCAATAGTAATACTCTTTTTCTTATTATTTTCAAATATATAATTTTGATCAAAATCATTTCCAACCCCAAATTTTAAAACAAATTTGTTGTTCTTTAATTCATAAAATGGTGAATAACTAGCATCCAGCATTGGCTTAGTTTCTGGAGAAATTAATATCGCATTATATGTTGGTGAATATCTAAATTGTCCATATCCATAACATTCATATATTAATTCAATATTCTGATTTTTATCAACAATGAATAACCATGTATTATAAAACGGTTCATCATCTGTTGCTTCTATTAATAATTCATAATTTTTATCTTGATTTATATCATATACTATATATTCTAATGAATGCCATAATTCTCCATCAGTTATATAATCCATATATTTACTAGATTTTATAAAATCTTCCCAAAATGCCTGATTGATTACTACAATTTTTTCTTGTTCTATTATTTCATTCAATTCTTCTTGTATCTCTTTTAGTACATTAACTGAACTTTTGTACACTTCTTCTGCTCTCTTTCCATTTTCCTTATTGAACAATGACAATAGTCCTGCATCATGTGCTATGATACTGTACCAACAATATTCTCCCCTTATCCTTGTACCGATTAATATATTGGATACCATTACATATCTCTCTACCACTTCTATTTCTTTTTCTGTTCCTATGGCTTTCGTAAAATCATCTACATATATATCCTCTAATGCACCTGTCAACACTTCTCCTATATCCTTTATGGCCATGATTTCTAATAGACGATTTGCTAGGTTTTCTCCTCCTACTGTCAAGTTCCCTACAAGTGTTCCTATTGATGCACCTAAGTCCCATGAACCACTTAGTTCTGAAAACTTCTCCATGAAATTATCTGCTCCATCTATATACCATTTAAACGTCTCATCATTTTCATATTCAGGTAGTTTTTTACATGTATCTATGAACACATCATTAAAGATATATTCTGTCCAATTATTGAAATTTTCATCTGAAATATCCTGATATGAATAGAGATATTTATTCATTGATGTTTCCATAGCTCTCTTTATGCTTGATGCTGCTTCCTTTAATTCACCTTTTGAATTGCTTTCTATTATCTCAAAGAAATCATCATACTTGACATAGTTACTGATTATGGTTTCAATTCTTGAAAGAGACTCACAATAATTCTCTGTATTGTCTTTAAGTACCTTCAAGCCATCTACTGCCATTGAAATCTGATCCTTCAGTTCCCCAGCGGCACCACCCAATTTTATAAGCTTATCCACTGCTTGTATACCTATATCAGTCACATCTTCAGAGTAATCCTCATATGTCTTCAGATTATCAGTTTTCTTCTGCTCGGCTATATCGCCTGAGTTTTCTCCATCATAGGTAAACACAATGTTCATAAGCACATCTATATATTTATTTCTGTCTGGTTTGACACCAGTATCCGCAAAAAGGTCTGCCATATTCAAAAGGTATAGAGACAAAGCATTTCCATTGAAGTCATTGATAAACTGAAGATATTCATAGTTACTGCTTGTAAGCAAAAGCTTTGGATAACCAGTTTGCCAGTATTCAATAAACTTCTTTCCTTGATCAGTACTGATTTCAGCGGCATTGACATCGTTCATCAAAAAAGAAGATAACATGAAAACTATGCACAAAACAATATTCACTGTCTTTTTCATTAGTCGTTCTCCGTTTCTACTGCTTTCTCTATTGATTGCATCAATAGTTCATATGAGATTTGTGATGATAATGATTCTATAATAGTTTCTTCATCTAATTTTTTTACAGATAATGTATAATCTTTCATAGTCGTTGTTTTCTTTTTTATTTCATTATTAATATCTTTAATTGATATCTTTTCATAATCAAAATCATCTGTCATATCGGAAAGAATATCAGTAAAATCTGGTGCTTCAACTACTATTTCAGTTTCTCCATTTTCTTGCTGACTAATGACACTATAATCTTTAACGTATTCGTGGAGTATTTCATCTATTGTTACTTCTTTTTGATTTTGCCAAATAAAAATACCAATGACACTTCCAATACCAATTATAAAAATAATAAAAACAATAATTATTTTTTTTCGCTTTATCATTTCAATATTCCTTTCATATATTACTTATCTTTCTTGTATTTTTACTGCTGTTCCAGTGAATATCACAGCTGGCATATCTTTTGAAAATGTCACATAATTCATTGTAGCACCAATGATTGCATTAGCACCTATAGATATAGCTTCTTGGATTGCTCTAGTTTTAACCGCATCTTTTGCTTGTTTTAATTTTTTACCATACATTTTAGATTCACCGCCAAAAGTATCCATAATACTTGACTCTTTGGAACTTAACCATCCTGTCCCCATGACATATTCTTCGCAAATAAATTCTAAATAATCTGAAATAATATATCCTTCGAAATTATATCCACATGATATTTTGAATTTTTTTATTTCTTGATCCATTTCACCTCTTGAAATTTTTAATTTGAGCTCTTCTTTTTCTTGTTTCTTTTGCGAATAATCTTTCATTTCTTGTCCTTTATTTTGTATATATTCATTTAAACTCATTATAGTTGATTCAGAAAATTTAGCTTTAATCATCTCATTTCTTACATTTTCTATTATTTTTTCAATATTTTTAGTTTCTTTTTTTGTTGTCAACCTAAAAAGGCTAGGTATTTTATACCTACAATCGTTACACAAATAAATATTTCCAACTTTATTTTGTGTTCCAATCAATGTAAATTCTTTTCCACATTCATTACACTTTACCCTATTCATTATCCTCTATCTCCTCTCCATTATTGTACTAATTCAAGTATAAACCATATAAAAATCCCACACAAAATCATATTAGATATATGTAATAATCAACGTTTATCTTTCCTTTTTGGCAAAATAAAAAAGAACACTATGACTCATTATTAAAGGTAATTTAAATAATCGTAGGGTTGGGGTATGCCTTTAAAGTTATTTTATGGTTTTCATGTAGACACCTTTAAATTTATTTTATGGTGTCTTTTTCCATAAAAAACTTTCATGTTATGATTATTAATGTTCGCTTAATCATCCATGAAATGAGGCTGTTAAACAATGTACGATGATATCATACATTTCCTTGATATAAGTGATACTGAATATAAGAAGAACAGACATTTTTCCATGAGATATACAAATGGACAACTCCTAGAAAAGATACTGGCCATTGACGAGCAGTTGAAAGAAGAATATGAGCTCAAAGAATTGTATATGATGTTCATACAACAGGATGACAAGGATACAATAGAAACATTTCTGGAACTAATCATCAGTAATTATAAGCTCAGTACGATTGTCGGTTTTCAAAAACTGGGAAACACACTGGAATCCTGGAAGAAAGAAATCATCAATTCATTCATAAAATATGATCACAGGAAATTATCTAACGGTCCAATAGAAGGAAGAAACAAATATGTTCATATTATTCTAGAACTGTCCAATGGATATTCCAACTTCAAAAGATTTAGAAACAGGGCAATGTATATACTAAACCGATTAGAAACATATTGTTGAATGCCAAATTAAATGATAAATAGTTCTTCAATTTATTTTGTTAGAATAC
>ERZ1643250.1006-NODE-1006-length-26569-cov-4.740477_pt1 | contig 26569 bp, 21 predicted proteins | sample MGYA00579262_ERZ1643250 | MGnify/ENA primary metagenome ERZ1643250 (study PRJEB29033, sample SAMEA4952265) | chicken gut metagenome | biome: Broiler Chicken; feature: Gastrointestinal Tract; material: Caecum | place: Ireland | collected 2018 | study: Broiler... | reverse complement strand
CAGGATCGAGAATATCCGGGCGGTTGGTGGCGGCGATCATGATGACGCCCTCGTTTGCGCCGAAGCCGTCCATCTCCACAAGGAGCTGATTCAGCGTCTGCTCGCGCTCGTCGTGGCCGCCGCCCAGGCCGGCGCCGCGCTGGCGGCCGACCGCATCGATCTCATCGATAAAAATGATGCACGGCGAGCTCTTCTTGGCCTGATCAAACAGATCGCGCACACGCGAAGCGCCCACGCCCACGAACATCTCCACGAAATCCGAACCGGAGATGGAGAAGAACGGAACGCCGGCCTCGCCTGCCACGGCGCGCGCCAGCAGCGTTTTGCCGGTGCCGGGAGGGCCCACGAGCAGCACGCCCTTGGGAATGCGCGCGCCGAGCTCGTTGTATTTTTTGGGGTTCTTGAGGAATTCCACAATCTCGCGCAGCTCTTCCTTTTCCTCATCTGCGCCGGCCACGTCTGCAAATGTCGTCTTTCGCTTTTCATCGGCCATCTGCTTGACCTTCGCCTTGCCGAAGTTCATCTGTTTGCCGGAATCACCCATCACGGAGTTCATCCGCCGCATCATGAACCACCACAGCAGCACGCCCAGAAGCAGCACGACAATCATCGGCAGCAGCGAGGAGATCACGGAGTTCGCCTCGGAGGGGCGAATCCAGTTGCGCAGCATGGGTTCATCGGGATGCGCGTCGTTGTATGCCTCCACATAGGGCGCCGTCTCATCGACAAACATCTCAATATTCGGCACGTCGTATGTTACGATGGTGCCCTCCGGATCGTTGAGCTGCATCTGCAGCTGGCCGGAACCGAAGTTCAGCGAATACGCCGTGACCTTCTGATCCTCAAAATATTGAATCACCTGCGAATACGGGATACTGGGGCCCGGATTGCTTCCAAAAATGGAATAAATCAGGAAAAGAAACACCAGCACAACCGCAATTGGCAGGAGCAGGCTTTTCCAACGGATTTTATTCTCCAACCAGATTCACGCTCCTTTCGCGATTGGAATCACTTTTCATAGACCTCTGGTTTCAGGATTCCCACATAGGGCAGGTTTCTGTATTTCTCATCGTAGTCAAGGCCATATCCGACGATGAACGCGTCCGGCACAACAGCGCCGAAATAATCCGCGGTGATATCCACCGATCGGCGTTCCGGCTTGTCAAACAGCGTGCAGATGCGGATGCTGTTCGGATGGCGCTGGCTCAGCATGTCGCGTATGTAGTGAAGCGTCATGCCGCTGTCGAGGATATCCTCCACCAGGAGCAGGTCGCGCCCCTCAAGGTTGATATCGAGATCCTTGATGATTTTGACGACACCGCTCGTCTTTGTGCCGGAGCCGTAACTGCTGACCGACATGAAATCAATGCTGCACGGGATGGTGATGGCGCGCATCAGATCGGCCATGAAGACCACGCTGCCCTTGAGAATGCTCACCATGAGCAGATCTTTTCCGCGGTAATCCTCGCTGATCCTGCGGCCCAGCTCTTCCACAATACCTTCCAGATATTCCCTGCTGTATAAGACCTCCTGGATATCCTGTTCCATTTGCCGTAACTCCTTACTTCCGTTTCTCAATGATTTCGACCCGCCAAAGGGCGCCTTCCCCGGCCCATTCGCCGCCGGGGCCCAGCCTTTCCGCCCACAAGAGCTCCTCCCTGCCCTTCTGACCCAGAAGGAGACAGGAATCACGCTCTGCCGGCGGGACGCCGGCTTCGGCGAGCAGGCGGCGCAGCGGCCTGGTGAAAGACCGCCCCGGAAGGCGGAAGCGATCGCCCGGCCGTCTCGTCCTGACAAACAGGTCATTTTGTATTGTATCATAGTCGGCAGGATTATGAAACAGAAAATTATAAAATTTCTGTGGATTTTCTGCCTCTGCCCGGTTTGCAGGGCGCAGCCGAAGGCGTCTTCCGTCCGGCAGGATGGCTTCTCCGCCGTGCAGGGAAACGCACCAGCCATCCTCTTCCGCCGGCGGGGACTGCGCAAAAAGAGTATTGCCCCTTGCCAGGATTTGTATTCCTCCGGACACACAGACGCCTCCGCCCTCACGCACAGCGCGGGCCATGGCGTCCACCTGCTCCAGTGTGAGCCGGGAAGCGCCTGCCGACCGGGCGGCCGCCATCAGCGCGCGGGAGAGCAAAGGGGAAGGCAATTCCCGCAGAGCGCGCAGATCCCAGCCGCCGCCGCGCCGCGCCGTGTCCAGAGCAGCCTGCGCCTGCTCCGTCAGGAGCGCATCATCCTCCGAAAGGAGACGGGCGGCACGCAGCATGGAATCCTCCAGAGCCGGGTTCAGCGTCCGGAGCACCGGCACGGCGCCGTGCCGCACCCTGTTGCGGGCATATGCTTCGGAATCGTTCGAAGCATCCTGCACAAAGGGAAGGCCATAACAGGCACAATACGCCTCCACCTCCGCGCGTGTGAGCGCAAGCAGGGGACGCACCACCTGCCCGCGCACCGGCAGAATACCGCGCAGGCCATGTGTGCCCGCGCCGCGCGCCAAGTTCATGAGGATGGTTTCCGCGTTGTCGGAGGCGGTGTGCGCCGTGGCGATCCGCCCCAGCGCGCAGCCCTGCTCCTGCAGAACGGATCGAAAGAACGCATAGCGCACACGGCGGCCGCAATCCTCCAGGCAGAGGCCCTGTTCCCGCGCGAGCGCGGCCACATCGGCGTGGAGAACGCGGAAGGGAATGCCGCGCTCGGCGCAGAACCGCCGCGCCGCCGCTTCATCCGCGTCCGCTTCCTCCCCGCGCAGGCCGTGGTTGACGTGGGCGGCGATCAGCACAATGCCGTACCGGGCACGGCGCGTATAAAGGAAATGGGTAAGCGCCGTGGAATCGGCTCCCCCCGAAAGGCCGGCCACAACGGCGCAGCCTGGCGGGAACATGCGATGCCGGGCGATTACCCTTTCAATCTTTTCCTCCGTTTTCCGCACAGCGGTCTTCATTGCCTCACGGGGCATGGTGGACAACCTCCTGCGCCGTAAAGCGCATAAATTCACCCTGCCAGTGCAGCGGCACCGTTTTGGCCTCGCCGTGGCGGTTCTTCGCCACAATGCACTCGCCGCTGTTCCGATCCGTTTCCTGGCCGGGATCGTTTTCGCCCGCGTAATAGTCCTCGCGATAGAGGAAGAGCACGATGTCGGCATCCTGTTCGATGGAGCCGGAATCGCGCAGATCGGAGAGGACGGGACGGTGGTTTGTGCGTTTCTCGCTGTCACGCGCAAGCTGGGAGAGCGTGAGCACAGGAAGGTTCAGCTCTTTCGCCATGATCTTCAGGCTGCGCGTGATTTCGGAAATCTCCTGCACACGGTTGCCCTCGCTGCGGCGGTTTGCACTCGTCATGAGCTGCAGGTAATCGATGATCACGAGATCCACGTGCTTGAGGCGGCGAAGCTTCGCCTTGATCTCCGGCACGGTGATGGAAGGCGTATCGTCCAGATAGATATTCGCGTGGGAGAGAATATCTCCCGCCTCGATCAGGCGCACCCATTCATCGTTTTCCAGTTTGCCGGTGCGCAGCTTTGTGCCGCCCACGAGCGCTTCCGTGGAGAGCAGGCGGGAGCAGAGCTGTTCCTTGCCCATTTCCAGCGAAAAGAACGCGACCGTCTTCCCCGCTTTCACGGCGGCATGGCGGGCAATGTTGAGCGCGAAGCTCGTCTTGCCCATGCCAGGGCGCGCGCCGAGCAGAATAAAGTCCGTTTTGTTCAGGCCGGTGATCGTCTCGTCGAGCTCATGGATGCCGGTGGGGATGCCGCGGTAGGCGTCGCTGTCCGGAGAATTGAGCAGATCCAGACGATCGAACGTCTGCACAATGATCTCATTGAGCCGCTGCAGGCCCTGCATATTCTTGCCGCGCCGGATATCGAAGATGCGCTGCTCGGCAGAATCAAGCAGTGTGGAGGCATCGGCGCCGCCCTCAGAGGCTTCCTCCACGATCTCCCGCGCCGTTACGATCAGCGTGCGAACGTCGTATCTGTCGCGCACAATGCGGGCATACGTCTCTACATTCGTGATGGAGGGGACCAGCTGGGCCAGCTGCAGCAGGTACGTCTTGACGCCGGATTCCTCGAACCCCTCCTGCTCCTTGAGCTTTTCCAGCACGGTGACAAAGTCCACCGGCTGACCCATGGTGAAGAGATCGAGCATCACGGCATAGATGGCGCTGTTGTTCGACTGATAGAAATAGTCCGGGCGCGGCAGCAGCTCCGCCACGCGGTCCAGACAGGAAGAATCAAGCAAAACGGCGCCCAGAACCGATTGCTCCGCCTCCGGGGAGAAGGGCAGGTTCAGCGCGCCGTAATTTTCCGCAGAATATTCCGCCATCGATGGTGCCTCTTACGCCTCGCCTACCACGACATACATCTTTGCGCTGATGCCGGTGTAGAGCTTGAGTTCGCACGGGAAAGTGCCGAACGACTTGATGTCGCCCGCTTCCACGCGGCGCTTGTCGATCTCGATGCCGTACTGCGCGCGGATCGCCTCAGCGATCTCCTTCGCCGTGACAGAGCCAAACAGCTTGCCGCCCTGGCCGGCCTTGCCCGTGATCTTCACGCTGCGGCCGTCGAGCCGGCTCTTCGCCGCGGCGGCGTTCTCTTTCTCAACTTGGACGCGGTGTTCCGCCGCGGCCTGGGCGTTTTTCAGTTCATTCATCACCTGCGCGCTGGCTTCCTTGGCCAGCTTGCGGGGCAAGAGGAAATTGCGGGCGTAGCCGTCGGAAACATTGACGAGCTCGCCTTTTTTTCCGCTGCCCTTCACATCTGCAAGCAAAACTACCTTCATGGGAATGGTACCTCCTTTATACAATGGGAAACCGGCGGGGACGCCGGGTTCAGGACTCTTCTTCAGGGCGTGTGCGCTCCAGCACGTTGCGGATGGCCTCGCGCAGCAGCCGCCTGGCCTCCTCTTCGTTCACACCGGTGAGCTGCGTGGCCGCCATGGTGAGATGGCCGCCGCCGCCGAGAGCCTCCATGATGAGCTGCACATTGACTTCACCCAGGCTGCGCGCGGAAATGTTCATCTGCCCGCCGCTTGGGAAAATGACGAAGGAGGCCTTGACCCCCCGGATGGAGAGCAGCTCATCTGCCGCCTCCCGGAATTCCTCGCGCGCTGCCGCGATGGCACAGTTGTGGGCAATCTCGGCGCTGGCCACAATCTCGTACTTCTTTTTATAGGAATTGATGGAATCGGAGAACATGCGCTTGACCTCCACAGTGTCGGCCCCGCGCCTGCGCAGGTAGGCCGCCGCTTCAAAGGTACGCACGCCCGTCTTAAGCACAAAGTTCTTTGTGTCAAGCATGATGCCGGCGAGCAGCGCGCTCGATTCCTTGCGGTTCAGGCAGTTTTCGCCGATATACTGCACGAGCTCGGCCACCATTTCACTGGTAGAACTGGCATAGGGCTCATGGTAAAACACAAGGGCGTTCTCGATGTGGCGCACCATCATGCGGTGGTGATCAATGACGACGACGCGCGAACAGGCTTCCAGCAGCTCAGGACTTTCCACAAAGTCCTGGGAATGCGTGTCCACCACGATGAGCAGGCTCTTCGGCGTGGCCATGGCCACAGCCTCCGCCGGGGAGATAAACACATGGGGCGAATCTTCGCCCTGGTTCTCAATGCTCTCCACGATCGGGCCTGCCAGCGTCTGGGCGCGATTGACAACGACGTAGGCCGGCATGCCGAGTGATTTTGTCATGGCGCTCCACAGGCCGACGGCCGCGCCGATGGCGTCAAGATCGGAGAACTTGTGGCCCATGAGGAACACGCAGTCGCTCCCCTTCGCATGGTCCGCCAGCGTGGCGGCGATGACGCGCGTGCGCACCTTGTCGCGCTTTTCCACGCCCTTGGAAAGGCCGCCGAAGAAGGAATACGCCCCGCCCTTCTGCTTTACGGCCACCTGATCGCCGCCGCGGCCCAGCGCCATGTCGAGTGCGGCGCGCGCCCAGGACTCCGCCTCCTGCAGGGTGGACGCACCGCGCGCCACACCCATGGAGATGGTGGCGCTGCGGTTGCCGCTGCCTTTGATGCGGCGCACGGCATCGAGCACCTCAAACCGCTTTTCCATGGCGACGCGGATGTGGCCTTCATCCGTGAGGATGAGATACCGGCCGCCGGAAAGGCGCTTGCAGAAGCCGCCCATGGAGTTCGCCCACTCGTTGAGAGCAGACTCCACCTCAGAGGCGACGCGGGCATCCTCCATCCCACTGGAATCGCGGGCAAGCTCCTCGCGGTTATCGAAGTAGGCAAGGGCCACAATGGGACGCGTCTCCTCAAATTCGCGGTTGATTTCCTTATAGTATGTATCGTCAATAAAGTACAGGACAAAGCCATGTTCCGTCTTGGCGGCAAACACGGTGAACTGGCGGTCCTCCAGGGAGAGATCGGAGCCGCCAGCTTCCAGGAGCTGCTGCATATTTTTCGGGTAGATGAGTTTCGACACACTTTCCCCGCGCAGCTCGCGTCCCGGGCTGACGGAGGTGAGAAACGCGTCGTTCACCCAAAGAATGTCGCCTGCCTCACCGACGACGGCCACCGGCATGGTGAAATCCTTGAGATTTTCGTATTCCTCCACACCCAGCACGGAACGGGCGCTCTTGACAGCGGAAGCGACGTAGAGCCGGAACCGCTCCGCCGAGATGGCGACGGCCGCCACGGCCAGCACGGCTGCGGCAAGCTCCACGTAAAACAGAACATCATTCCCCTGAAACCAGTTGACCCCTGCCATGACAAACAGCAGGGCGGCCAGCACATAAAACACAGGGGAAGCTACCCATATCTTTTTTCTTTTCACGCTGCCCAACTCCTTTCACCGCAGAAACGCGGGCTGCCCGGGAAAACTCCTCAGACTTCCATGATCACAGGGAGGATCATCGGGCTGCGGCGCGTCCTGTCATAGAGCAAACGGGACAAGCCGTCTTTGATTCTCGTCTTCAGCGTTCCCCATTCGCGCATGCCATTGTCGGCGCACTCGTTGAGGATGCGGCTCACGAGGGCACGCGCGTCGTCGATGAGGGGCTCGGATTCCCGCACATAGACAAAGCCGCGGGATACGACGTCCGGCCCGGCCACCACGTGGCCCGTTTCCTGGGAAATGGTGCAGACCACAACAATCAGGCCGTCTTCGCCGAGGTGCTTGCGATCCCGCAGCACCACGCTGCCCACGTCGCCCACGCCGAGGCCGTCCACGAGCACGCGGCCGGCCGGCACGGAACCGATCTTCTTCATGCCGCTCTCGCTCACCTCAAGCACATCGCCGATGTCGCCAATGTAGATGCGGGAATCGGGCATGCCCATCTGGCGCGCCAGACCGGCATGCTTCTGGAGCATCTTCTGCTCGCCGTGGACCGGAATAAAATACTGCGGGCGGACAATGCCCTGCATGATCTTCAGCTCATCCTGGCAGGCATGGCCGGAAACATGCACTTCATACATGGATTCATACACCACTTCGCAGCCGCGCTTGAGCAGCTCGTCTACGACGTTGCCCACCGTCTTTTCGTTTCCGGGAATGGGGCGCGCCGAAATGATGATAAAGTCGCCGGGGCCAACTTCCACCTTGCGGTGATCGGCAAAAGCCATGCGGGCCAGCGCGCTCATGGGCTCGCCCTGGCTGCCCGTCGTCACGAGGACAATCTGGTCTTTCGGGTAGCGGCTGATCATGTCGATGTCGATGAGTACGCCGTCCGGCGCTTCCAGATACCCCATCTCCATGGCAATGCCCATGACGTTCAGCATGGAGCGGCCGGAAAGAGCCACCTTCCTGCCATACCGCACGGCGCAGTTGATGATCTGCTGCACACGGCTGATATTTGACGCGAAGGTTGCCACAATGATGCGGTTGTTCTGTGCCCGGCGGAAGAGATTCTCAAAGGAATTTGCCACCTTCTGCTCTGTGGCGGTGAAGCCCGGCCGCTCTGCGTTGGTGGAATCCGCGAGCAGGGCCAGCACGCCCTCCCGCCCAAGCTGGGCCAGCCGCCCCAGGTCGATCATCTCACCCTGGGCCGGGGTACAGTCGATCTTGAAGTCGCCGGTGTGGATCAGCACGCCGGCCGGGCAGTGCAGCGCAAAGGCCACGGCGTCCGGGATGGAATGGTTCACATGGATGAACTCCACGTCAAAGCAGCCCAGCTTCACGGTGTCGCCCGGCTGGGTGACATACAGCTTGGCCTTGCCGAGCAGGCCGTGCTCGCGCAGCTTGCCCTCGATGAGGCCCACCGTGAGCCGCGTGGCGTACACAGGCAGATTGATGCGCTTGAGCAGGTAAGCCAGCGCGCCGATGTGGTCCTCATGGCCGTGCGTGATGACAATGCCGCGGATACGGCCGGCATTGCGCTCCACAAACGTGAAATCGGGCAGAACCAGATCCACGCCGAGCATATCGCCGTCCGGGAAAGCCATGCCGCAGTCGACGATCACCATATCGTCCCCGCATTCATAGAGCGTGAAGTTCTTTCCGATCTCATTGAGGCCGCCGAGGAAATAGATCCGCACGGGCGGCTTGGCGGACGCACGGCCGCGGCGGCTGCGCGTCTGGCGCGGCTTCTGTTCGGGCGCGCGCTGCACCGCCTGCGGGGCGGCCGGGACGTTCTCCCCCTGCTGCCTGCGGCGGGCCGGAGCCTTCTTCTGCGTCTGGCGGCGCGGCTCCTGCTTCTCCTTTTTTGCCGCGGGGGCGCGCCGCTGCCCGTCCTGGCGGGTCGTGCGGCGGGGCTTCCTCTCCTGCTCCCCCTCCGGTTTCACCTGGCTGAGGGAGATCTCCTCTCCCCCTATTTCCTGATCCGCCGGCTTTTTCCCCGGCGCGAGCTTGCCATACAGTCCAATTGTCGTCTCGTCTGACAAATACATGACCTCCTGTTCCGCAGCGGGATGCATGAAACAGACCGGGCTGCAGCTTGCCTGCGCCTGGAAAGGATGCTCCGCCGTCTGAAATTCTATGTTGTTTTCCTGTCTCAACGACTGATACCGCAGCGCAGCCGCGCCGCAGATCCCCGCCCCTTTTGCTCACACGCCTCGGCCGTGGCAGACACGGGGAAATAAATCCGGACACACAAATAGTAGTTCTATCATACTATGAACGCCGGCCGGCTGTCAAGACTCCGCCACAGGGCAGGATCCTCGGCAAAAGCCATGCAAAAGAAATTATTGCCTGATTTTCCCCCGTTACACACCCGTTTCCGCGTTCGGACAGAAAAAAACGCCCCCGCGCCGCAGGCAGCGTTCCGGCCGCCTGCCGCGCGAAAGCGGCGTGCATTTTGCGATTGGATTTTGGAAGATCAGTCTTCCCCGTAATGGCCGAGGGATCCAAGGCTCTGCGCCTTCAGGTAGGCGTTGATGAAGCCATCGAGATCGCCGTCCATGACGGCGCTGATATTGCCGTTTTCGTAACCGGTGCGGTGATCCTTTACGAGCGTGTAGGGCATAAACACATAGGAACGGATCTGGCTGCCCCAGGCGATCTCCTTCTGATCGCCCTTGATGTCCTCAATTTTCTCGAGGTGCTCGCGCTCCTTGATTTCCAGCAGCTTCGACTTCAGCATACGCATGGCGACGTCGCGGTTCTGGTACTGGCTGCGCTCCACCTGGCAGGACACGACGATGCCCGTGGGAATGTGGATGAGGCGGACGGCAGAGGAGGTCTTGTTGACCTTCTGGCCGCCGGCGCCGCTGGCGCGGTATACTTCCATCTTGATGTCGTCGGGGTTGATCTCCACCTCGACGGTGTCGTCGATCTCCGGCATGACCTCCAGCGACGCGAAGGAGGTGTGGCGGCGGCCGGACGCATCGAACGGCGAGACGCGCACGAGGCGGTGCACACCGTTTTCGCTCTTCAAAAAGCCGTAAGCGTTCTCGCCCTCAATCAGGATGCTGGCGCTCTTGAGGCCGGCTTCCTCGCCGTCGAGGTAATCGAGCGTTGTTACCTTGTAGCCGTGACGTTCCGCCCAGCGGTTGTACATGCGGTAAAGCATCTCGGCCCAGTCCTGCGCCTCCGTGCCGCCGGCGCCGGCGTGGAAGGTGAGAATCGCGTTCTTCGAATCGTATTCGCCTGTGAGAAGCGTGGAGAGGCGCTGCTCCTCGAGCGAAGATTTGACCTTGGCCAGTTCCTCCTGTGCTTCCGGCAACAGGGAGAGATCGCCCTCCTCGTTTGCGAGATCCACGAGGGCCAGGGCGTCCTCATAGGTGGACTGCAGCTTTTCATAGGCCGCTATCTTGTTTTTCAGGTAACTGGAGCGCTGCAGGACCTTCTGCGAGCGCTGTGCGTCATCCCAGAAGCCGGGCTCCGATGCCTTCATGTCGAGCTCGGCGGCCTCGTTGGCCATCGCCTTCAGCCCGAGAGCCTCAGAGAGATCCTTCAGCTCCGGTTCCAGCCCTTCCAGCTCAAGCCGAATTTCATCAAATTGCAGCATATTCGGTCACACAAACCTTTCCAGGCCGATCCGAACGGGAAACGGCCGATTTTAAAGAATCTTCTGCCCGCCATGACGGCAGCGCATACATTTGTATTATACGGGATTTCAAAAAAAATGTAAAGCGCAGCCCCCTTCTTTCCGGCATTTCCTCGAAAAATTGTGAATAACGTGAAAACTTCCCCATTTTCAAGTTGCAGTTTTTCGAAAAAAAATATACAATAGATCCAGTTTCCGCGGACCTCCCTGCATCGCCGGGCAAAGAACGCCGGCCTGTGCGGGGCAAGCGCAGGCCCCGCGGTGCCGGCGCTCCGGGTATTTTTTGCCCGCGGCGCCGGGAAGTTCCTTTAGGGAGGATCGGCCTTATGATTGATTATACCGGTATTCAGTGCCCTGTGTGCGGCAAGCCCTTCACCGCGGACGACGACATCGTCGTTTGCCCGGAATGCGGCGCGCCCTATCACCGGCATTGCTACCAGCAGACCGGGCACTGCCTTTTCGCAGACAAGCACGGGACGGAGGAAGCGTGGCGGCCGCCGCGCGCCGGTTCCGCCCAGGGGGATGCGGAGGAAAAGCGCTGCCCACGCTGCGGAAAGGCAAACCCGCCGGGTGCACTGTTCTGCGACCACTGCGGCATGTCGCTGACGGAGGAGCCGCCGGTCGGCCCGCAGAACAACTACGGACAGTTCAACAGCCGTTACGGCGCTTCCCCCTCCCCCACCGACTATCCGCCCGGTCAGCAGCCGTTTGCGGGCCAGCCGTATGGCCGGCCGAGCGGCAGCCCGCAGGGGCAGAATGGACAGCCGCCGTTCCAGGGCGGTCCTGCCCCCTTCTATTTTGATCCGCTGGGCGGGGTCAGCCCGGATGAGGATTTCGACGGTGTGCCGGCCTCCGACATGGCCAAACTGGTGCAGGCCAACACGCAGTATTATCTGCCTGTTTTTGTGAACAGGGAACGGTACGGACGCCGCCGCTTCCATTTCTGCGCTTTTCTGTGCACGGGCGGCTGGCTCCTTTACCGGAAGCAGTATAAGCTCGGCGCGCTGATCACGGCGATCATGGCGGCGCTCTACTGCATTTCCATCTATTGTTCCTATGCCTCCGGCGATCTGATCCTGCGGCTGATGAGCGAAGCCGGAATCAATCTGGAAACGATGGCGCCCTCCTCTGAGCAAATTCTGCTGCTCGGCCAGCTCCTTCTGAAGCAGCCGGCCGGGAATCTGGCGCTCATCATTCTGCCGCGCATTATCAATCTGGTGCAGCTTGTCATCATGATTGTGATGGGTATCAAGGCAAACGCAATCTATCAGAAATTCTGCGTGACAAAAATAAAAACCATTTACACGCAATTTCCCGAGCCGTCTGACCGGGAGCTCCAGCTGCGCGCGCAGGGCGGCGTCAACACGCCCCTTGCCATCTGCCTGATGATTGCTTACATGCTTGCCACGTATCTTCCGCGTCTGTTCCTGTTCCTGTGAACGAAAGAATATAGAAAGAGGGTAACGTTACATGAAAATTACAAAAGCAGTTATCCCCGCAGCCGGCTTGGGCACACGCGTGCTGCCGGCCACAAAATCCATGCCGAAGGAAATGCTTCCGATTGTGGACAAGCCTGCCATTCAGTACATTGTGGAGGAGGCTGTCCGCTCCGGCATCACAGACATTCTCATCATCACAAACCGCGGCAAGGGCCTGATCGAGGATCATTTCGACCGTGTCCCGGAGCTTGAGGCGAAACTGATGAGCGGCGGCCCGCAGAAGGAAGCCATTCTGCGGGAAGTGGTGGACATTTCCCACCTTGCCAACATTTATTTTGTGCGCCAGAAGGAAACGCGCGGCCTGGGCCACGCCGTGAGCCGGGCCCGCTCCTTTGTGGGAAACGAACCGTTTGCCGTGCTCTACGGCGATGACGTCATTCTGGGAGAGGATCCCGCCTGCGGCCAGCTGATACGCGCCTATGAGGAATTCGGCGTGGGTGTGCTCGGCGTGAAGCAGGTAACGCCGGAGGCCATCACAAAATACAGCTCGCTCAAGGTGGAGCCGATCCGCGACAATTACTTCCGCTGCACCGACATGATCGAAAAACCGGCGCCGGATCAGATTATGTCTCTGTATTCCATTCTGGGCCGCTGCGTGCTCACGCCTGATATCTTTGACATCATCGACAATACGCCGCCCGGAGCCGGCGGGGAGATCCAGCTCACCGATGCCATGTGCACCATGGCGCGCCGCAGCGGCATGGTGGCCGTGGATTTCACGGGCACGCGCTATGACATGGGCAACAAGCTTGGCATCATGCAGGCCTCATGCGAAGTGGCGCTCCGCCACCCGGAAATCGGTGCGGAGTTCCGCAAATATCTCAAGGAACTGGCTAAAACACTGTAATCCGGTATCCCTGCAAAAGGAGGATGCTACAAAATGAAGAGGAAACAGCATACTGCAAAAAAGCCATCATAGATCAGAGAAACCGGCCCCGAAAAGAAGCTGCTTTGCTTCCTTTGGAGGCCGGTTTTGTGCATTATTTGGGAAGAGGGAGCTATTTTGCGGCAGCCCCTTTTGATTGGAAACCAAAGAACCGGTTCAGCGGCGGCAGCGTGCACAGGCGGAAGGCGCGGCGGCACAGCCCCCGAGCGCCGTTTCGCGCAGCTCCGGCGGAATGCGGCGGCCCACAGCGGCCATGGTGTCGAGCATTTCATCGAACGGGATGAGGGCGGAAACACCGCTGAGCGCCAGTTCCGCCGCGGCCAGGGCGTTTGCCACGCCGGAAGCGTTGCGGATCTGGCAGGGATACTCCACGAGGCCGCCAACCGGATCGCACACAAGGCCCAGCATGTTGGCCAGCACGGTGGAAGCGGCGGAAAGACACTGCTGCGGCTTGCCGCCGAGCAGTTCCACTGCAGCCGATGCGGCCATGGCGGCGGCCACGCCCACCTCCGCCTGACAGCCGCCCACGGCGCCGGCCACCGTTGCGTTCCGCATAGCGAGATAGCCCACGGCTCCCGCGTTGAACAGTGCGTCCACAATGCGGCCGTCCGGCAGGCTGTGCTCATCCTGCAAAGCAAGGAGCACGCCCGGCACGACGCCGGCCGAACCGGCCGTCGGGGCCGCCACAATCAGGCCCATGGAAGCGTTCGTTTCCAGCACCGCCACGGCATACATCATGGCCCGCGAGAGCAGTGTGCCGCAGGCGCACGCCCCCTGATCGGCATGGCGGTGCAATTTCTGCGCCTCGCCGCCAATGAGGCCGCCCATGGACGGAACGGGGTGATCGATCGGCCGGGCCGCCGCGTTGCGCATGATCTCCAGCGCGCGCTGCATCCGGTTTTCCGCCTCTGCGCGCGTCAGGCCGCCCTCCTCCGTTTCGCGGCGGCGCATGACCTCCGAGATCGGAAGGCTTTCCCGGCGGCAGAGTTCCAGAAGTTCCTTTCCGGTTTTAAAATCCATGTGTGGTTCCCCCTTCCTCACGGCTCCAGAATCATGACATCGTACACGTGCGGATTTTCGCGCAGGGGAACATCAATCCCCTCGGGGAAACGGCCGTCCGATTCCACGATGGTGTAGGCCGTGCGCCCTTTGGACTCGCGGTAAAGTCGCATGAAGGCGATGTTCACACCGCTGTCGCTGAGCACCTTCGTGATGTGCGCCACCACGCCGGGCGTATCCTGCTGGACGACAATCACGGTGCTGTATTCGCCGGTGAAGTCAACCGAAACGCCGTTGATGCGGGAAATGTGCACCTTTCCGCCGCCCAGCGATTCGCCGCGCACCTCCATGACCTTGCCGGCCTCATTCTTCATGCGGATGTCCACCGTGTTCGGGTGCACGTCTGTCTCCTCCTCACTGGGGACAAACGAATACGTCAGGCCCCGCTGCTCCGCAATGGCGAGCGAATTGCGGATGCGCACGTCGTCTGTGGAAAAGCCCATGACGCCGCCGAGCAGGGCGCGATCCGTGCCGTGGCCGAGATACGTTTTCGCAAACGAACCGTGAAGCGTAAAGGAAACGCTTCGCAGCGGCGGCGCGATCAGCTTCTGCGCCAGGAAGGCAAGCACGGCAGCGCCCGCCGTGTGTGAGCTGGAAGGGCCTATCATATTGGGTCCGATCACATCAAAAACACTGAGAAAAGCCATCATCTGCTCCTTTTTCCATAACCGAAAAGCCAAAATACCGCAGGACGAACCTGCAGCCATTTTTATGGTATCATATTCCAAGCGGCGGCGCAATCGCTTTCCCGCGCAAAACCGCGGGAAAGCGGTTCTTTTCGGGATTTTCCGCTTGACTTGCGGCCAACCGGCTGGTATAATAGTTTGCGTTAATCGCAGCCCTGCGATTTTCTATCCTTGCTCCGCGCCTTGCCGCGGGGCCAAACGTCCAAAAGGAGGTGCAACCAATGCCTGATGTAAACCATTCCTATGAAACTGTGTTCATCCTTTCCACAAAGCTGGGGGACGACGGCATTGCCGCGCTCGTTGAGAAGTTAAAGAACCTCATTGCGGCGAACGGTACGGTCGACAGTGTTGACGAGTGGGGCAAGCGCCGCTTGGCCTATGAGATCAACAAGGAAACCGAAGGGTACTACGCTCTGATCAATTTCACCAGCCCGGCCTCTTTCACGGCCGAACTGGACCGCGTGTACAAGATCACCGACGGCGTCCTGCGTTCCCTGATCGTCAAGAAAGACGCGTAAGGCGCGGAAAGGGGAGTGACCGGAATGCTCAACGTTGCAGTGATTATGGGCCGCTTGGTGGCTGATCCCGAGCTGCGGCACACGTCCGGCGACTTGGCCGTGACGAGCTTTACCGTAGCGGTTGATCGCACGTCCGGAAGATCCGGAGCGGACCGCCAGACGTCCTTCATCGATGTGGTGGCATGGCGCAGCCAGGCCGAATATGTGTGCAAGTATTTCCACAAGGGCCAGATGATCGTCGTGCAGGGGTACATTCAGACCCGCAGCTACACCGACCGTGAAGGCGTGAAACGCAAGGCGTTTGAGATTGTGGCAAACAACGTGGAATTCGGCGAGCCCAAGCGCGACAGTTACGGCGCGCCGCCGGAGCCAGCCGACTACCCGGGTTCCCAGACCGCATATCAGAACTCCCGCCCCGCACCGGCCGTTGATCAGCCTGCTCCCGCTTACACGAGCGGTGACACGGGTGACTTCGAGGAGATTCCGACAGACGACGATCTCCCGTTCTGATGAGCCGGACGCGTCCCGAAACATTGTGTAAAGGAGGCTTTTTCCCATGGCTGAAAGAAGCGACAGACCTGAGCGCCGCGGGCGCAAGGGCCGTAAAAAGGTTTGCAGTTTCTGTGTTGACAAGATCGACACGATCGATTACAAGGATGTGGCAAAGCTCCGCCGTTTTATTTCCGAGCGCGCGAAGATTCTGCCCCGCCGTGTGACCGGCACGTGCGCGCGCCATCAGCGTGAGCTGACGGTCGCTATCAAGCGTGCCCGTCATCTGGCTCTGCTGCCCTTCAGCAGCGACTAATCCTGCCGTTTATTTATAACGCCAGCTGAAAAAGCCGGCCGGACAGTCCGTTTCGGACTGCCCGGCCGGCTTTTGGCTTATAGAGCCTTTGTAAAAAAACAAAAAGACAGGATGGCAAAAGTTTACCCTTTCACTGCGCCTTCGGTCAGGCCCGCAACAAAGAATCGGAACCCTACGATAAAGATCAGCACGCACGGCAGCAGCACCAGCACGATACCCGCCATCACGAGCGTGTAATCCGAAAATTCCAGCCCCTGCAGCATGGAAATCCCCACCTGAACGGTGCGCATCTCGTTTTTATCCGTCACAAGAAGGGGCCAGACGTACTGGTTCCACGCCGTAACCATGGACAGGATGCCAAGGGAAGCCAGCGCATTGCCGGACATCGGGAGCAGGATGCGGACGAACAGCCGCAGCGGGCCGCAGCCGTCAATGGCGGCCGCCTCGTACATTTCGCGTGGGATGGAACGGAACTGCTGCCGCATGAGGAATACGCCGGCCGGCGAAAGGAGGAAGGGCAAAATCAGCCCCAGATAAGTGTTGCGCAGGCTGTGGCCAGCCACAAACAGGTAATTCGACAGCATGGTGGACTCAAACGGGATCATCATCCCGCCCAGGATCAGGACAAAGATTACATTTTGGAACGGCAAGTCCAGCCCTGTGAGCGCATACGCCGTTATGCTGGAAACAGTCAGCTGTATCGCTGTGATGAGCAAAGCCATCGCGACGGTATTTTTCAGGAAGGTAAAGATGGGAATATTCCCTTCAAAAACGGAAACGTAGTTTTCCAGCGTGAATTGGCGCGGCAGAATGGACGCTTCGGCGGCATACAGCTCCGAGGCGCTCGTAAAGCTCATGGAGAAGATGCGCACCAGCGGGAACAGGTACACCAGGGCAACCGCAATCACCAGCAGCGCGCGCAGTCCGCCGCGGCGCAGAAAGCGCGCCGGCTTCCTCACCCTCATTGATAAAACACCCTCCTCTTTTCGCTCTTCATCTGGACCATGGTTACACCCAGCAGGATGAAGAACAGCAGGACCGACTTGGCTGCTGCCGGACTGAACTGATAATTGACAAACGCATCCCGGTAAATGGAGTACGACAGCACATCCGTTGCGCCGGACGGCCCGCCGCCCGTCATAATATTGATCGGCCCAAACGCCTGGAACGTTTGCAGTATATTCACTACGGTAAGGAAAAAAAGCGTGGGGGATACGCTTGGCAGCGTAATGTTCGGGAACACCTTCCAGCCGTCCGCGCCGTCGAGCGAGGCGCTCTCATAATAACTGACCGGCACGGCGCGCAGCGCCGCGCTCAGAAAGATAAAATCCATGGCGATAAGGTTCCAGTTTACAACCATCGCGACGCTGACCAACGCGAGGTCGCTGTCCAAATACCATTTGAGGTCCAGGCCCAGCAGCTCGTTCACCAGCCCCATGCTCGGTTCCAGCAGCGTCATGAACACCATCGTCACACAGGCGGAGGATACGGCAACCGGCATGGAAAACAGAACGTTTATCAGCCTGCCGCCCGGCATCCGCCCACGGCACAGCGCCGCCAGCGCCAGCGCAGCAGCCAGAGAAGGGAGCACCGTCAGGAGCACGAATTCCACCGAAACGAGGCAGCTGTTCCAAAATTCTTCGCCCGACAGCAGTGAACGGTACAGATCAAAACCACAAAACGCTACTGCCTGGCCCCGGATATTGGTCAGATGTACGCTGTTGTACAGCGTCTGGAAAAAAGCCCCGTACGAAAACTGCCACAAAAGGTACAGCGCAGGCAGAACGAACAAGATGCCGAGCAAGCGCTTTTCATGCCGCTTCCAGAACTGCGCCAGGCCGCCCCGAGCGGCCGCCGCGGCCTGATTTCCCCGCGCGGGGAAAAGTGTGTTTCGCTTCACGTTCTCCATGCCGGCCTCCTTACGCCAACGGGTTGGTTGCGTTATACTGCTCGATCAGCGCCGTGATTTCGTCCTGAGCGGCACGGATTGCCTCCTCCGGCGTTTCCTCCTGCTCCATCATGGCGCGCCAGTGGTCCTGAATTTTGCTGCGCGCCTCCATGTTTACCGCATATACGGGGCCTACGGCGTCCGTGTTCGAATTCATAATCTGCTCCACGGCCACCTTAAACAGCGGATTTTCCTCATAAAACGCTTTCACGCTGTCCAGCTCGTACGCCTGCTGGCTGATGGCATAGTACCCGGTGGCCATGTGCCACTGGGCCTGCGTTTCGGGTTCAATCATAAACTTCATAAACTGGAAGGCTGCCCGTTCCTGATCCGGCGTACCCTTGTTCGCCAGCCAAAGCGTGCCGCCGCCCACAGGAATCCCGCAGTCCACATCTGGATCCACGCGCGGCATGGGACCCACGCCCACCTCAAAATTTTCGGCCACGGTCTTGGCAACGGTGGAGATGAGCGATGAGGAGGAGATCGTCATCGCGGTTTTCCGCCCCATGAACGCCTGCAGCGAATCGGAACCGAAATCTTCGGCTGCGCCCGTCAGATACAAATCGTTGTAGGCGTTGAATACCTCAAGGCCGCCGCCGTTGTCGGCAAATACCGCCTTGGTGGCGCGCTCCACGCGGCCGTTGCCGTTGTCCACAATCTCCTTGCCGATGTTTACCATATTGAACTCGAACAGTGAAGTATCAATCGGCAGTGCAACGCCCGCCGTCTCACTGCTTTGCAGCTTTTTGGCATACTCGCCCAGTTCGGCGAAGGTAGCCGGCGGCGTATCGGGATCCAAGCCGGCCTCCCGGAACATATCTTTGTTGTAATACAGCACGGCGTTTGAACTGTTGAAGGGCATGGAATACATGACGCCGTTGTAGGTATAGTAATTGCGGATGAGCGGCAGAATATCCGACATATCGTACTGTTCCTCGTCAATGTACTGCTGCACCGGCGTCGCGTACCCGCTTTCTATCATGAACGCGCTGCCGCCCTCGTACACCTGCACAATATCCGGGGCGTCCTGCCCGCCGGCGGCCATCGCCATGCGGAAGTTGTTCAGTACGTCGCCATATTCACCCTGGTACAGGCTCTCGACGGTCACGGCGTCCTGCGACTGGTTAAATTGTTCTGCAAGTTCAGGGATCAGATCGGTATTCATGGCGTGCCAGAACGTTACGGTGATACGTCCGCTCTGCGTATTGCCGCTCGTATTCTCGACGTTGGACGGCGCGGCGGATTCCCCTGTGTTCTGCCCGCTGCAGCCGGCCAGCATTCCCGCAGCACATACGGCGGCCGCAGCAGCGGCCAGGATTCTTTTCTTCATTTCACTGCACTCCTTTGTTGTCAGGGTTTTTCCTGCTTCCCTCAGCGGGACCCGGCCAGGTAAACCGGGTTTGTAATGACGATCGGCTGGCCGCCGCGCAGCGAGGGACGGCGCACCTCCAGGCGGTAGAAGAATGCTGGCGGCACCTCCAGCGTGCGGCGCTCGCAGCTTACCGAGGCCGTCCATTTGCGGACCAGACCCTGTTCGCTGATGAGCAGGATCTCATCGCCGCACGAAAGCCCGCACGCCTCAAAATGCAGTTCATAGCGCGGCGCTTCTGCGGCGGTATCGCCCATCATCGCCTCATTGACGCGCAGCTCCACCGGTCCGTCGCCCGGCGTGCGCGTGAGATAGCAGTGGCCCGCCCGGATGGCTTCCAGCACCGCGTCCATGGCAAAACGCTGAACATAAAGATGGTTGCAGGGGTGCCCGTGCTTTGTCGCAGCAATCACCCTGTGTGTATCACTGCCGCCTACTGCCGGAATCCGGCGGCCCTGCGCCAGCATTTCCTGCCACAGCGCCAGAGACTGATCGTTTGTGTCGCGCCATGGGCCGTTCCAGATTTCATAGGCGTCGAAGGGGATATCATCCGTCCCAACCTTCCAGCCGCCCAACCGGTCGCCCGGATGGTTCAGCACCACCAGGGCACCATTGTCATGCGCTTCTCGAAGGATGCGCTTCGCATCTTCCACCGTAGGAGAGGCAAAATCACGCACAGGCTTTTCGACGCCGATAAAGTTCGCGTGGCCCAGCCGCGTCGTCCACTCATAGCCCGGCATACGCAGAAGGCCTTCTTCCGTTTTGCAGAACACATTCTGCGTCACGCTGTTATGGTCCGTCAATGCTATGATATCCAGACCCGCGTCACGGCACAATTCCACGGTTTCCTGAGCGGTATAGCCGCCGTCGCTGTGGCAGCTGTGCAGGTGCAGATCCGCCTTATACCAGGCGGGCGCTTCCGGTTCCATGGCGATGCAGACGGAAACCTCCGTCTCCTCCTGCATGGCGGCTACGGACAGCGCGACGCGCCACCGGCCCGGTTCGATGGGCGCCGCCTGAAAGCCCGGGGAAGCAAACTCCGCGCTGACGGTGCAGCCCGTTTTCTGCACGGCGCAGCAGCCGCGCAGGCCGTTTGGCCCGTACAGGGCAGGCTGCACAACGCATTTGGGAAACACCATTGGATATTCCACCCGCATGGTGAGCGAACGGACGCCCGGCTCCACCTCAAACGGCACATCTACATACGTCCCCTTCTGCTGCGGCAGAAGGCGGACGGTTTTACGGAATTCCTTTGTCACTTTTGATCTTCCTTTCCTTGCCGCCCAGACACAATTCAAAACCGGCGGCAGCAAACTCTTTTCTTTTGCAACAGCCTTACTATAGCCGATTCCTGCTGCCGAGTCTGTATAAGGCATGTAAAGAATGTGAACGGTGCGTGTAAAATCGTTTAAAATTGAACGCCGGCGGGTGTGTTTTACTAATTTTTTACATGGACTACATTTTTTCCTGATGTTACGCCGATATGATTAGGAACACCGGGTCCATACGGGCGCGAAACAAGCCCTGCGCCCGTTCGCAGAAAATCAACGCAGAAAGCGAGGCCGATCTCCTCCCATGAACAATGTACCGAAATACAAGCGCCACAGCCAGATGCAGACAAAGCGTATCTTAAGCGCCGCGCAGAGGCTGTTCATTGAAAACGGCATCGAGAGCGTTACTCTCACCCAGATTGCGGAAGCCAGCGGCGTAACCCGCGCCACCCTGTATAAATATTTCCGCAGCAAGGAGCGCATCCTCTGGGAAATTCATCACCTACGTATGCTTGAATATGGTGAACAGCTGCGCGTCCAGCTGTCCGCCCCCTGGCAGACAACGTACGATCGTTTCTCGCTCTTTTTCAACTTCCTTTACCAGGAATTTTCGGAACGCACGGATACGTTTCTGTTCCTGCGCGTATTTGACAGCATCTACCAGCGCGAAACAGCAAAAGAAGCGCACGGAATTTATGAAACCGTTTTCCATCCGCAGGATTTTGGCACGGGCGCGACGGTACGGCTGCTGGCAAACCATTTTCACGACGGCAGCGTGCGCCCGGATCTGGAGCCGATTTCCACCTGTGCTACCATGATGTACAGCGCGTTAGCCATCCTCTCCTTCTTTGCCAAAGATAGCTGCTTCCTTTCCGCCAAATACGGTGCTGACGCCAATCTGATGGTGCGCACGGCATTAGACAGCCTGCTGCACGGCATAGCCGCACAGCCTCCCGCTGCAGCGGAAGAAAAGGAAGAGGCCGCGCGGCGCGGCTAATCAAAAAGCCGGACAGCCCCAAACGCACATCCTCCCCCTCCAGAAGACAGCGGTTTCTTTCACTGTCTCCCGGAGAGGGAGGATATCAAAGGGCTGTTCGGCTGTAAAAATCAAAAAGCAACGGCGGCGTTACGGCATTCCTACGTCTGTGTCCGAGACAGGGAACCCGGCGGAAGCGGGCTCGGATGCCGGCGGCGCGGAGCTGACAATCACCTGAGCGGTGCTGGGCGGTTCCGGCCCACGGCTGATAACGATCACCACGGGGGAACCGTAAGACATTTGATCCCCGGCCTTCACATTCTGGTAACCGATGGCACAGCCTGCGGGAACCGTGTCGCTGTACTCCTCCACCTTAGAGGGAACAAAACCCGCATCCGAGACGGCTGTGGAAGCCTGGGCCAGCGGCAGATTTGTGATATCCGGCAGTTCCCGCACGGACGGCCCCTGGCTGACGACGACGACGATCATCGTGCCGCGCGTCATCGTCTGGCCGTCCCCGGCCTCCGGCGTCTGCGAAATGATGCAGCCCTCTGGCACGGTGTCGCTGAACTGGCGCTGTGTGGTGGCGAGCTGGTAATCCAGCTGCTCGGCCTGAGAGGCGAGCACATCATACTCCTGGCCCACCAGGTTCGGCACGGGGATCTGGTTTTCCGCCATGGAACTGACAGCCGCCGTGCTGGAGGCGGGCTGAGAGGACGCTGCCGAAGAAAGCGCGGAGGAGGACTCCGCCGCACCGCCTGTGAGGCTCCCTCCCCCATCCGATGAGAGCCACAGCACACCGATCACGGTGAACACGATGAGACACGCCACGCAGGAGACGAGCACCCACACGAAGGGCGGCACGCCGCGCCGCCTGTCCTTCTGCGGGAACTGATCCACAGGGTACTGCGGCTCCTGATCGCGCAGCGCCTCCGTGGGCGTTTCCATTGTCATGGTTACGGTGGGGGCAGCGGAGAGCTCTGCCCGCAGCCGCTCAAAGGTGGGCGTGCGCTTATCGGGAGAAACCTGCAGCGCATTCGCCAGCGCCGTGATGACATGCGGCGGAATGCTGCGTATGAGCGAGGTGGGAATGAGCAGCCGGGAATCCGTGCGGCGCTTGAGGGCATCCTGCGGGAGCGTACCGGTGAGCGCAAAGAACAGCGATGCGGCAAAACCATAGACATCGGTGCATTCCTCCGGCTGGAATCCCATCACATACTGCTCAATGGCCGCGCAGCCGGGCACAATGTCGGAGGGCAAATCCGTGTCGGCTGTGCGCACGGCCGGGATGCAGAAGCCGCCGAGCTTCATCTTGCCGTCCTTCACGATGCGGAGCGTTTCCGGCGAGATGCCGAGGTGGCTCACGCCGGCGGAGTGCATCGTGCTCAGCGCGGAAAGGACAGGCATAAACAGCGGCCTCGCCTCGTTCCAGTCAAGCTGGCCGCCGCTGCGCTCCACAAAGTAGCGCAGGGTGATGCTCTCCTCCCACTCGGAAATGGCATAGGCCGTGTGGTTTTCCTCGAAAATATCGTAGATCTGCACGATGGCGGCGAGCTCACGGATGTGGGCCACCTCGCGCGAGTGGCTCAAAAATGAGGCAAGATTCTCGTCAAAGGCAAGCTCGCTGCCACCCATGACGCGCACGGAACGGCGATCCGCCGCGCGCTCACAGAGCGACTGCGGGAAGAACTCATGGATCTCCACCGGGAGATTCAGCACAGTGTCATACCCAATGTAGACAAAGCCTTCTCCGTTGCTCCGTTTGGCTACGCCGACGGCGTAGCGGTTCTGCAGGCGCGTGCGGAACGGAAGGGCGTGCGGCTGCTGGCTGCTGCCGGCTGCGAAGCCGCAGTGCGGGCAAACCTCCCGGCCGTCCGTTTCCATCATGCAGTTCATGCAGAGAGAGCTCAGTCCTGGCATGCAATGCACCTCCCCTCTCTAGTTTGCGTGTCAGTCTTCCTCTTCGTCCTCGTCCGGGTTCTCCCAGTTGTGCCACACGTTCTGCACGTCGTCGTTGTCCTCCAGAGCGTCGAGCAGCCGCTGCATGTTGCTGCGGGCGTCCTCGTCCGTGAGGGTCGTGGTCGTGGTGGGCACCATCTGGACTTCGGCTGTGACGAATTCATACCCCTTGGCCTCGAGATCGCTGAGCACCCCGCTGAAATCCTCCGGCTCGGTGTAAATCTCAAAGACATCCTCGTCCGCCTTGAAATCGGCCGCGCCTGCCTCGAGCGCATCCTCCATCACCTTGTCCTCATCGAGGTCCTCGCGCTCGATCACAAAGACGCCCTTCTCATTAAACAGGAAGGAAACGCAGCCGTTCGTACCAAGGTTGCCGCCGAATTTGTCAAAGTAATGGCGCACATCGCCGGCGGTGCGGTTGCGGTTGTCCGTGAGCGTTTCCACGATGACGGCAACGCCGTTCGGGCCGTATCCCTCATAGGTGATGTTCTCGTATTTGTCGGCGTCGTTGTCGCCGGCCGCTTTCTTAATGATGCGCTCGATGTTGTCGTTCGGCACATTGTTGGCCTTCGCCTTGGCGATGCAGTCCTTCAGCTTCGAGTTGGAGGCCGGATCAGGACCGCCGCCCTCCTTCACCGCCACGGCAAGCTCGCGGCCGATCTTGGTGAAGATTTTCGCCTTCGCGCCGTCCGTCTTTTCCTTCTTGCGCTTGATATTGTTCCACTTGGAATGTCCTGACATATCGAATCCTCCAAAAAATAAAATCTGCTGGGAATCGCAAAAATGCTATCGATTATCATATCATAAAACCGAGTTTCTGGCAAGTGCTTCCACGCGCAGAGCACAGATTTGGCCGATTTTTCCGGCTTTTTCGCAGGATTGCGCCGCAGGACCGGAATTTCGGCACAGGAGGTTCCTCTTTCTGCTCCTGGCTTTGTGTTCCGCTGCGCTGTTTCGGCTTTTATGGAATCCGACAAAAAAGCCGGAAAGGCCCCGCGGCCGGCAGAATTATCTGCTTCTTGCCCTTGACTTTCCGCCTGTATCCTTCCTATAATATATATTTAGAGTTTTATTGTATAAGTTTACATGGAAGCGGGTGCAAACACACCCGGGAAAGGGCGGAATCGCCCGCACTGAGGCCTGTGTTTGAACGGAACACAGGCAACCCAGAAAGGCAGGAAACACACATGAGAATTGGCCTCGACGTGGGTTCCACCACGATCAAATGCGTGGTGCTGAACGACGATCAGCAGATTCTTTACCAATCCTACGAACGGCATTTTTCGCAGATCACGCAGAAAATGTCGGAATTGCTGCGCAAAATCAAGACGGAGGTGCTGCACGGCGAACCGGCCCAGCTCACGGTGTCCGGTTCGGCCGGCATGGGCGTGGCGGAAGCGTGCCGCCTCCCCTTTGTGCAGGAGGTTTACGCCACCAGAATCGCCACCATGCAGCTCATCCCCGACACGGACGTGATCATTGAGCTGGGCGGCGAGGACGCCAAGATCCTCTTCCTCTCCGGCGGGCTGGAAGTGCGCATGAACGGCTCCTGTGCCGGCGGCACCGGTGCGTTCATTGATCAGATGGCAACGCTGCTCAATCTCTCGCTCGACGAGATGAACGAGCTCGCTTCCGAGTATGAGAAAATCTATACCATCGCCTCCCGCTGCGGCGTGTTTGCCAAGAGCGACGTGCAGCCGCTTCTGAACCAGGGCGCGCGCAAGAGCGACGTGTGCGCCAGCATTTTTGCGGCCGTGGCAAACCAGACGATCGCCGGCCTGGCGCAGGGACGCCCGATCCGCGGCAAGGTGCTGTATCTGGGCGGCCCGCTGACGTTCCTCTCGGAGCTGCGGCACGCGTTTGACACGGCGCTGAAGACGCAGGGCGTCTGCCCGGAAAATTCGCTCTATTTTGTGGCGCTGGGCGCGGCGTACAGCAGTGTGGAAGCGATCGACATCGACGCCGCACTCACGCAGATCGCCGGCTATGACGCGAACGCCGCTTTTCGCTTCATCCTTCCGCTGTTCCGGGACAAGGATGAATACGAAGCGTTCCGCAAGCGCCACGACTCCTGCCGCGCGCCGCGCGGCGACATCGCCTCCTACCAGGGCAAAGCCTACCTGGGCGTGGACGCCGGCTCCACCACAGTGAAGGCCGTGGTGATGGGCGAGCACCACGAGGTGCTGGACTCCATCTACCGCAGCAATTCCGGCAATCCTGTGCCGATTGTGCGCGATTACCTGCTGGAACTGCGCCGCAAATACCCCAAGCTCACGTTCGCGGCCACGGCTGTGACGGGCTACGGCGAGGAGCTGCTGAAAAACGCCTTCGGCCTCGATTTCGGCATCGTGGAAACGGTGGCCCATTTCACGGCGGCCAAGACATTCCTGCCGGATGTGGATTTCGTTATCGATATCGGCGGGCAGGATATGAAGTGCTTCAAGATCCGCAACGGCGCGATCGACAACATTTTCCTCAACGAGGCGTGCTCCTCCGGCTGCGGATCTTTTTTGCAGACGTTTGCCAACACGCTGGGCTATGACATTGCTGAGTTCGCCAAGCTGGGCCTGTTTGCCAAGCACCCCGCCGACCTTGGCAGCCGCTGCACGGTGTTCATGAATTCCTCAGTGAAGCAGGCGCAGAAGGACGGCGCCACGACGGAAGACATTTCCGCCGGCCTCTCCGTGAGCGTCGTGAAGAATGCCATCTATAAGGTCATCCGCGCTTCGAGCGCCGAGGAGCTGGGCCGCAAAATTGTGGTGCAGGGCGGCACCTTCCTTAACGACGCCGTTCTGCGCGTGTTTGAGAAGGAGATGGGCGTGAACGTAGTGCGTCCCGACATCTCCGGCCTGATGGGCGCATACGGTGCAGCCGTATACGCGCAGGCGCACGCCAGGGGAAGCTCCACACTGATTTCCACGGAAGAGCTGGAAAACTTCAAGCATGAGGTGAAGGTCACAACGTGCGGCCTGTGTAACAACCACTGCCGCCTGACAATCAACATCTTCGCCGGGAACCGCCGCTTCATCGGCGGCAACCGCTGTGAAAAACCGGTGACAAAGCGCTCCGGCGGGCAGCAGGAGCTCAACATGTACGCTTTCAAGCTGCAGCAGCTGCTCTCCTACAAGCCGCAGCCCGGCCCGCGCGGCAAGATC
>ERZ1643250.1003-NODE-1003-length-26635-cov-5.335666_pt1 | contig 26635 bp, 29 predicted proteins | sample MGYA00579262_ERZ1643250 | MGnify/ENA primary metagenome ERZ1643250 (study PRJEB29033, sample SAMEA4952265) | chicken gut metagenome | biome: Broiler Chicken; feature: Gastrointestinal Tract; material: Caecum | place: Ireland | collected 2018 | study: Broiler... | reverse complement strand
TTCCTGTTTGAGGCTGCGGGTGAAAAGGCGGTCCAAGGTCTCCTGGGGATCCGCCTGTTCGTAGAGCACCTGGTACACCGCCTGGCAGATGGGCAGGGCCACCTGGAACTGCCGGCTCAGCTTCACCAAAGCCTGGACAGTGGCCACCCCTTCCGCCAGCTCTTCATAGGGCTCCCCACGGACAAAAGCCTCCCCATACCGGCGGTTGTGGCTGTAGGGGGAAAAGACCGTGGCCTCGTAATCCCCCAAATGGCACAGGCCGTAGGCGGAGAGCTCGTTGCCTCCCAGCGCCTGAATCAGCCGGGCAATCTCTCGGGTGCCCCGGCTCATAAGGGCTCCCTTCAGGGAGGAGAGGCCCAGGCCGTCCAACATGCCGGCAGCCAAGCCGATCACATTTTTGGAAGCTCCCCCAATTTCGCTGCCGATCAAATCCCGGCCGTAGTAAAAGCGGATCAGCCGGCTGGAAAAGGCGCCGATCAGCTCCTCCTGGAAGGCCTCGTCCTCGCTGTCGATGACCATGCAGTTGGGAATGCCCGCCGTAAATTCCTGCACGTGTCCCGGCCCCAGCCACACGGCCACAGGGGTTTCCTCCCCCAGTTCCTCTCGCGCCACCGTGGACAGCCGTTTGCCGGAGCCTGCCTCCAGCCCCTTCATGCACAGAACCAACCGCAGGTCCCGGCACCCTGTGGCGGCGATTTCCCGCAGCAGGCCCCGCAGGCTCTGGGAGCCCACGGAGAGCACCAAGGCGTCAGCCTCCAAAGCCTCCTCCAAATTCTGAAGAAGCTCCACGCTGGAGGGCAGCTGGGTCACCCCGTTGGAGCGGGTGCGCAGCAGCTGGTCCATCCGCCGGGAACCCTTTCTCCCATAGAGGGACACCTGCTGGCCCGACCGGTCCAGATACCAGGCCAGGAAGGTGCCCCAACGTCCGCAGCCCAGCACAGAAACCCTCACCGGCGCACCTCTTGGTTCAGTTCGAACCGCTCGAAAAAGCCGATCAGCTTTCCTTTGCCGTCCCGCACAGGCTGGATATAAATGCGCTGGTTACGGGCGCTCACACCGAGAAAAACCTCTTTGCCGTCGCTCTTCATTTTTTCAAAGACTTGCTGGATCCGCTCTTTGGAACTCTCCCTGTCGTGGCAGTCGAAAATGCTCTTTCCCAGCAGGGGACCGTACCCCCGCTCCTGGTAGTAGTGATACTCCGCATACCGGTTCATAGAGCGGATGGTGTAGGTGTCGTCCACAAAGACGATGGGGTAGGGGTAGCTGTCCAAGATCCCCTTCATAATCACGTCCATTTCCACTGTATCTCTCTCCTTTATCGTCTGTAGTTTTCCTGCTCTCTCTAGGCTGCAATGTCGGCCTGGATTCACAGGCCTCACACACGCCTCTGAGGCAAACGCCACAGGCGTTTGCCCTCCGGCGGAGGGGTTGCCCCTCTTCCATCGGTTTGCAGCTCACTTTTGTACGATGTATGTAGTATACCACAGGTAGGCTTGCCTGGCAAAAGTTTTGCCGAAATTCTCCCCTCTGTCACCTTTTCCTGCGCCCCTCCGTCTAAAAGAGGAAAAATGCTTGCAACCCCTCCAAAAAAATTCCCGCATATTTTGCTTTTCTTCCAGGAGAACATGCCTTATAATAGACCTATAACTTGCCCGCACACCACGAGGATTGGAGTAAGGAACATGAAAAAACACCGCCGCACCCGCACACCCGCCGCCTTTTTAGCCCTGCTGCTCTGCTGCCTGCTGGCCTGGGGGGGAATTGCCCCTGCAGCCCTGGCCGTAGAGACAGAAGAAACCCTTCTTCGGGAGACCGCCTCCTCTTCCCTAGAGGTGGAGCCGGACGTCTCTTCGACCCCGGACCCCGGGCAGGAAACCAGTTCCCAGCCGGAGATAGGTTATCCCAATGGCGAGGAAAGCTCCCACCCGGAGGAGAGCACCCCTTCCACCGGTGAGGGAGGGGAGGACGTTTCCAGCAGCCCGGAGGAGGGAGAACCCTCCCAACCGGAAGAGGGAGATGAGGAGTCCAGCCAACCGGAAGAACCGGAAGGGCCTGTCCTGTTCACCGTCACCTTCCGCACCAGCGGCTCGGAGAGCGTGACCGTAGAAGTGGAGGAGGGACAGTTCCCCCAAGTTCCGGAACTGACCCCGCCCCCTCTGGCGGAGTTTCTCGGCTGGGCGGACCCCGCAGGCCAGCTGGTGCAGCCGGAGGAAATCCCCGTGACCGCCGATACGGTTTACACCGCTCGCTGGAGCCGGGAAGTGGGCGACCTGCTGCAAACAGACACCCACATCACCTATATTGACGGCTACAGCGACGGGCTGTTCCGCCCCAACAAGAACGTGACCCGGGCCGAAGCCGCCAACATGCTCTTCAAACTGCTGCGCTCCCAAGATTGGGAAAAGAAGAGCTTTCCGGATGTGAGCGCGGACGCCTGGTATGCCGGCGCGGTGGAAACCCTGGCCGGCCTGGGCATTCTCAACGGATACGAGGACGGCACCTTTAAGCCCCAGAACCCCATTACCCGGGCGGAATTTGTCACCATGCTCATGGGCTTCTCCACCCTGCAGACCGGCACGCCCTCCTTCACCGATGTGCCGGCGGACTTTTGGGCCTCCTTTGCCATCTACACAGCCGCCCAGCTGGGCTGGGTCAGCGGCTATGGGGACGGCACCTTTGAGCCCAACGACCCCATCACCCGGGCAGAAACGGTCAAGCTGCTGAACACCATGCTGGGCCGGACCGGGGATCCCAACTTTGTTGGCAAGTCCGATGTGAAAAACTTCTACGATCTGTTCTCCAGCCACTGGGCTTACGGGGCCATTGTGGAAGCCTCTACCGCCCACGTGGTGCAGGAGGGCTCCTCCCCGGAGGTGTGGGCTTCCTACACGGCGGACACTACCCCGGTCTCCGGCCACTGGATCACAGACCAGGGCGTCCGGTACTATGTGGACCCCGCCACCCGGAAGCTGGCCCGGGGACAGATCACCATTGACGGGGTGAAATACCGCTTTGACTCCTCCACCTGCAAGCCTTTTACCGGCTTTGCCATGGACGGCCAGTGGCGGCGCTACTACAAAAACGGCGCCCAGCAAACCGACATCTCCGGCCTGGGCGTGGTGAGCGGCCCTTACTACATCAAGGTTTACAAGCCCGCCAACTATTTGATCATCTTCGCCAAAGATGGCAGCGGCTCGTACAACACCCCCGTGCGGGCCATGCGGGTGTCCTGCGGAAACTCCACCCCCACCGGCACCTACTACACTCCCAACCGCTTCCGCTGGCTGAAGATGGTGGGCGACACCTGGGCCCAGTGGTGCACCCAAATTCAAGGGAACTACCTGTTTCACTCTGTGCCCAACTGGACGTTGAGCAACCTGGATCTGGAGGTGGAGGAATACAACCGCCTGGGCGAAACCCGCTCTCTGGGATGCATCCGCCTAAACTGCGAGGACGCCAAATGGATTTACGACAACTGTGCCCTGGGCACCCAGGTGTACATCTCCCCCACGGAAACCTCGGGCCCTCTGTCTAAGCCGGCAGGCATCACCTTGCCCTCCTGGCACACCTGGGACCCCACCGATCCCACCGCCTATTACATGTGCGACCGGCACGGCTGCCATCAGAATTTGCAGAAATAAATCCCATGGGAAAGAGGGGGCTCTCGCCAAAGGCGGGAGCCCCTCTTTTTATTCTTCCCTTCCCTGCAGCAGCAGGCAGAACACGGCGTCTTCCCCCGGCTGGGTGTCGTATTCCCCCACCACCGTGCCGGGTTCGTGATAGACCACCCCCTGGCGCTCGTTGTGCTCCAGGCAATCCAACAGGCGCTCTTCCCCATAGGTCCGAATAAATGCGCAAAAGGCCCGTGGCTTCAGCTTCTGGAGCATGGGCGCCTCACAGGGAAACTCGGGACACTCCCAGCATCCTGCCAAGCCCCGCTCCCGGCAGCACCTATAATTTTTGCAGGTTTCTTTCTCCAAACAGCCTCCCTGCCGGCAGCCGGGACACTCCGGTGAAGATTCGCACAACCCGCAAGCCAGGCCGCAATAAGCCATTCCCCGCTCTCGCTTCATGCCAACGCCTCCTCGAAATAGAATGTTTGTTCGTATCGTAACACAGCTTTCCCCTTCCGTCAAGGGGCAGAAAAAAACTGCCGCGCTTTGCACGGCAGCTTTTCCGGGGTTCACGGGGTTTTCACCTTTTCCGAAATCACCTCATATTTCAACAGCAGGTCCTCCAATGCCTCGTCCAGCATACGGGACGCGGGAATCCGCATGTTTTGGGACAGGGTCCGAAAGGCCTCCCACAATTCTTCATCCACCGTAGAGGCAATCTGCTTACGGTTGCGCTTCACCTGGGCCATCCTCCACCACTCCTTCTCAGGAAGCTTCCTTGTGCCCTATTATACTGGAATTTCACGCCTTCTTCAAGAGTAATATGATAAAAATACCCCTTTCTTTGTTCGAAGGATTCCTCCAGAGTGTTCTTTATTCCACTACAGAAATAAACCCCTCCAGATTTCAGGTTTTCTCTCCCAGAAGAGGGCGCCGCTCCCCTTCCTGGGGGCTGTAAAACACCCGGCACCACCGGCCAAAAAGGGCCGCCGCACCTGTGTGCGGCAGCCCGTTTTTTTGTTTCCACTAAGTTGGCGGCTCTTTTTCAAGCTTCCTTTTGGTCAGTCTTTCTCCAGCTGGTCGGCATTGTCCGGCTCCAGGGCAACGTCCTGTTCCCCCGTTGCGGAAACATGCACCAGGGACTTTTTCTTCCACCGGCCCATGCGATAGGCAATCACCGTGAGCAACGCGCCCATAAGCCAGGAGATCAGCAGGGACACAAACAGGGGGTCCGGCGAACCAGAGCCCATGGCGCCCCCTTCCGGCCGGGTGAGGAACTCCAAGCCGTAGGCGATGGGCACCCGGATGATCACCGTGGTGATGATGGAGATCCACATGGGGGTCATGGTGTCGCCCGCGCCGCGCATGACGCCGGAGAGAATCTGGGTCACGCCCATGGCCACATAGCCCACCGCCAGAATGCGCAGCATGCGCATGCCGGTGGAAATCACCTCCGGCGTGGAGGTAAACATCTGCATCAGGTACTGGCCGAAGATCAAGATCAAGGCCACCAGCACCACCGAGACGCTCAGGCCAATCTTCAGGCCGTCCTTGGTGCCTTTCACACACCGGTCCACCTTGCCCGCGCCGATGTTCTGGCCGGTGTAGGTGGTCATGGTGGTGCCGAAGGTGAAGTTGGGCATCATGGCAAAACCGTCCACACGCATCACCGCGGTGTTGGCGGCAATGACCACCGTGCCAAAGGAGTTGGTCAGGGACTGCACAATAATCATGGCAAAGGAGAAGATCGCCTGGGTCAGTCCGCTGGGCAGTCCCAATTTAATCAGCTGCTTCAAAAACCGTGCCTTGGGCCGCAAATGGGAGGGCTTTACCGTAAGCATCTCATGCATATGCAGCAGACGGATCAGACACAGGCTGCCGGAAACGATCTGGGAGATGATGGTGGCGATGGCCACGCCGGCCACATCCCAGTGGAAGCCTGCCACAAACCACACGTCCAGCACAATGTTCAGCAGACAGGCAATGATCAAAAAGATCACCGGCATCACAGAGTCGCCCAATCCCCGCAGGACGCCGGAAAGAATGTTGTAAAAGGCGGTACCAATTATTCCAGCGAACTGGATAATCAAATATGTACATGCCATGTCGTGAATCTCCTCCGGCGTGCCCAAAAGGCTCATCACCGGCGGGGTGATCAAGGGCCCCACAATCATGATAAAAATGGACGAGACTACGGTGGCGGTAATGGTGGTGCCAATGGTCTCCTCCAAACGCTCCCGATCCTTTGCCCCAAAATACTGGGACACCATCACGCTGGCGCCCACGGAGATGCCCATGAACAGCACCAGCAGCAAGTTCAAGATAGGGCCGCTGGCGCCTACGGCGGCCAGGGCGTTGTCTCCCACATACGCCCCCACCACAATGGAGTCCACGGTGCTGTAGAGCTGCTGCGCCAGGTTGCCAATGAGCAGGGGAACGGAGAACCGAATCAAGTTCCCCGAAGGGCTGCCCTGGGTCATGTCCTGGGTAGCAACCAGCGAGGTCAATTTTCCTGCCATAATGCTTTTTCTTCCTTTCCCTCTTAGGTCAAAATATTCCAGGAAACATTATAACACAGGAAATACAAGAATGCTTTTGTGAAGAAATTAAAAAAACGTGGAAGAAAATAGGGCTATCTCCACAAAAAAGCGGTCGAATTCCCCTTTGGGCCTTTTACAGCCAGGCTTTGGACACCCCCGTGCACGCCGCCGGCCTCTCAGGAGGCAGTTTCGGCCGGCCCTCAGCGGCGCACCGTAGTCCGGCGCAGGAGCAGCCAAGTGACCGCAGACAGCGCCACCGCCGTCAAGGCCCAGCAGCCCATGGTGAGCAGGGGGCTGGCAGTAATGGCGTCCGCCACCGGCTCCACATACTGTTGGGAGAAAGCCCGCAGCTGCTCTCCCAAAAAGACGCTGTCCAACATTTTCGCCCCTGGCAGGCCGAAGGTAAGCAAAAAGGCGGCGCATACCCCCACCACAATACGCATGGGCTTGGAGAGTCTGTAAAAAAAGACAATGATAAAGTATCCCAGGCAGGAGGCCAGCAGGAGCAGCAAAAAGCTGAACAGCAGGGAAAACAGGGTCAAGGGAACCGCTCCCATGGAAGGGTAAATGCTGCCGTACTCCTGCTCAAAGAGGGAGACGGTGTAACCGGAGAAAAAGGGCCGGGCCAGCAAGTTGATCACCATGGACAGCACGTGATCAACGATGGCGCAAAAGGCGGCGGTGATGCCCGTCACCACCAGCCGAGCCAGAAACATGGTCTTCCGGCTGACGCCGTTTTGCAGGAGCATAGGCAAGTTGTCGTGGAGGGAGCACAGCCCGCAGATGAACAAAAACAGGGCGCTCATGGCGGAGATGCCGGACATCTCCAAGTTGGAGCCCGCCCCGGCTACCGCCCCCAGAGCCACGGACATCAAGACGATCAGCGCCACCACCGCGCAGTAATAGACCAGAACACTGGCTTTATAGTCCTCCAATTGATACCGGATGGATTGTTTCAGTTTCATACCTCTCCTCCTCCCGTTTTGGGGGACCCGGCAACCGCCGGTTCCGGGTCGCTGGTCATCAAAATAAACAGTCTCTGCAAGTCCAGGCCGCCTAGCTCTAAGCCCTGGGGCAGAGCCGCCCGGTCGGGACGGCCCAAAATACTGGCGCTCATCAGGCCGCCCAAGGTGTCCACCCCCAGCACCCGCTTGCCCGGAAGGTAGGCTTCCACCACTCCCCGGGGCCCGCTGACGGTGTACCCGTCGGAGAGCAGCTCCTCCCGAGGGCCCTTGGCCAGCACCTGGCCGTGGTGCAAAATCACCACCTCCTCAATCAGGTGGGAAACCTCTTCAATCAAGTGGGTGGAGAGCACCACCGTGAAGGGCTGTTCGCTGTACTTGGCCAACAGGGTCTTGTAGAACAAGTCCCGGTGGTTGGCGTCCAGTCCCAGCACCGGCTCGTCCAGCAGCACGTAGGGGGTGTTCACCGACAGGGCCACCACAATCTTAAAGATGGAGCTGTAACCGGTGGACAGTTTGCTCACCTTGGCGTTGGTGTTCAGCTGGAAGGCCCCGGCCAAGTTCCAGGCAAACTGTTTGTCAAAACTGGGATAAAAGGCCTCGGTCCACCGGAAGGCGTCCTTTACCCTCATGTTCTCTGGGTAGTAGAGCTTCTCGCTCATCAGGTACATCTTAGAGAGGGCCCGGTCGTTGCCGTCTATGGACTCCCCGTCCACAGTGACGCGGCCTTCGTCGGGAAACAGCCGCTGGGTCACGGCGCTGAGCAAGGTGGACTTTCCCGCCCCGTTGCGCCCCAGCAACCCGTAAATTTTCCCCTCTTCCAGAGTGAAGCTCACCCGCTGCAAAGCCTGCACCGGCCCAAAGCGCTTGGATACGTTTTCTATGACGATGCTCATAAATCCTCCTTTTCCTCCTGGGCAAAGCCCCGGGCAATGAGAGCCTCCAGCTCCTCCTTGCCAATGCCCAGCCGCTTGGCCTCCGCCACCAGGCTGGCCACAAAGCGGTCGTAAAAACCTTCCTTCCGTTTGGCGCGCAGCTGTGCCGCGGCGCCCTTTTGCACAAACATACCCACTCCCCTTTTCTTGTAGACCACACCTTCCTCCACCAGCAGGTTGATGCCCTTTAAGGCGGTGGCTGGGTTGATCTTATACAGCACGGAAAACTCGGTGATGGAGGGAATCTGCCCCTCCTCCGGAAAGGCCCCGGAGAGAATGCCGTCCTCCAGCCCTTCCGCGATCTGCTGGAAGATGGGTTTTTCGGAATTGAAGTCCAGTTCCATGGGAGCCTCCTTTCTTAGTTAATTAGTTGAGCAACTAACCACAATACTATACTACCTCATTGGCTCCCCTTTGTCAAGGAAAAAACAGTCTTTCTCCAAAAATTTCTCCCGAGACGCCCTTGTTTTGGCCTGGAAAAGGCCTCGGGCTTCCCCTTGCCCTTTTGCAGGTTTCGCACTATAATGGAGGCAAAGCCCTGTTGGAATCCGCCGGCCTGCCGAACTCCGCCCTTTGGGCGCCCACCAGACGGCGCCCGCTGGAAGAACACGGCGGCGCCGGTTTCCACAAGGCCCACTCTTTTGGGAAAGGATGATCGTTTTTGGAACCTATTACCATGGATTTGTTTACCCAATACAAATTCCTCTCCGGCCTGCGCTTCGGCCCCCAGGGGGACGTGGCCTTTCTGGCCGCCCAGGCGGACGTAGGGGAAAACACCTACCGAAAAGACCTGTGGCTACAGCCCCGGGAAGGAGAGGCCTTCCCCCTGACCACCGACGGCAAAACCGGCGGCTTCCTCTGGGACGGCCCCCACACCCTGCTGTTCCAATCCGGCCGGGACCCGGAGCAGAAAAAGCGCCTGGAAGCCGGCGAGGAGTACACCGCCTTTTACCGCCTGGACACCCGGGGCGGCGAGGCCCGCAAGGCCTTTGACGTGCCTTTGTCCGCCTCTTTGGTAGACAAGGTGCAGGAAGGGGTTTACCTGCTCTCCGTCCAGTGGAATCTGCGGTTTTCCAAGGCCTATGCCCTCAAGGGCAGCGCCAAGGAGCAGCTCCTCCAAGAGAAGCGGGAAGAGCAGGACTACCAGGTGTTGGACGAGCTGCCCTTCTACTTTAACGGGGCGGGCTACATCAACAAGCAGCGCACCGCCCTGTTCCTCTATGAGGAAGCCACCGGCAAGCTGACACGGGTCACCCGGGAAACCTTCTCCACCGGCAGCGTCCACCTGCACCCGGACGGGAAACAGCTCCTGTTCACCGGCCAGAGCTACACAACCAAGCGCAAGCACAAAACCGGGGCCTACGTGTACGACCTGGAGACCGGCAAAACCCGGGAACTGCTGAAGCCTCGGACCTACGACCTGTACGACGCCCTGTGGTGGGGGGAAAAGATCCTGCTGCTGGGAACCGACGGCAAGCGCTACGGTCTCAACGAAAACGTGCAGTTCTACACATTGGATCCCGCCACGGGGGAGGTGGCTCTGCTGGCCCCCTACGAGGACGCCCTGGGCTCTTCCGTGGGCAGCGACTGCCGGTTGGGCGGCGGCCAGGAATGGCTGGTAGAGGACGGCAAACTGTATTTCACCGCCACTATCCGCAATGCCTCCCAGGTGTTCTGCCTGGAGGAGAGCGGGGACATCCGCCCTGTCTACACCCAAGAGGGCTCGGTGGACTGCCTGGACGTGCAGGGGGACACCCTCTGCTTTGTGGGCATGCAGGAGGGAAAGCTCCAGGAGATCTACTCCTGGGATACAACCACCCGTACCAGAGTCCAGCGCACTCATCTGAACGAGGCCGTGCTGGCCGGCCGGTATGTGGCGGCCCCGGAGAAACTGCCCTACGAAAACGAGGGCATCGACCTGGACGGCTGGGTGCTGCGCCCCAAGGACTTTGACCCCCAAAAGACCTACCCGGCCATTTTGGATATTCACGGAGGGCCCAAAACCGTGTACGGGGAAGTGTTCTACCACGAGATGCAGTTCTGGGCCAGCCGGGGATACTTTGTGTTCTTCACCAATCCCCGGGGCGGCGACGGACGGGGCAACGAATTTGCCGATCTCAAGGGGAAATACGGCACCATTGACTACAGCGACCTGATGACCTTCACCGACCGGGTGCTGGAGAAATATCCCCAGATCGACCCGGAACACCTGTATGTCACCGGCGGCAGCTACGGCGGCTTTATGACCAACTGGATTGTGGGCCACACCCACCGGTTCCGGGCGGCCGCCACCCAGCGGTCCATCACCAACTGGGTGAGCTTTGGGCTCATCTCGGACATTGGGGAAACCTTTGGCCGGGATCAAATGGGTCTGGGCGCCAAAGACACGGTGTGGAACAGCGTGGAAAAACTGTGGCTTCACTCGCCTCTCCAATACCTGGACAAGTGCACCACCCCCACCTTGGTGCTGCACAGCGACCAGGACTACCGCTGCCCCTTGACCGAAGGGTATCAAATGTACGGCGCTCTGCAGCAGCTGGGTGTGGAGACCCGGATGATCATCTTCCACGGGGAAAACCACGAACTCTCCCGCAGCGGCAAGCCCCGCCACCGGATCCGCCGGCTGCAGGAGATCACCCAGTGGTTTGAAAACCACGCAAAGTAAGAGTCAAAAGGGTTTTTCTTTTGGCAAGCGGGACGCATTTCTCCCAAAGCCGCAAAACAGCGCTGCAGAATTGCTCTGTTTTTGCAGTTTTCCCTGCACAGGAACACCTGATTTGACAAAGGAAGGAGGGGCCGCCGCCCCTCCTTTTTTCACCTGACGCCAAAAGCCCCTTCGAGACAGGCGTTTCCCCTGTACTAACCCCGGCCTCGCTTTCATATGTATCTAACACATTGGAAGCGAGGGGTTGCCATATGTCCAACCATGTGATCGACGACCGGGCCACCCGGCTCGGGGAATACATTGTGGAAAACAAAGCCACTGTGCGCCGGGCCGCCAAACAATTTGGGGTCAGCAAAAGCACCGTGCACAAGGACGTTTCCCAACGGCTGAAATATCTGGACAGCGGCCTCTATCGAGACGTGAAACACGTCCTGGCCGTCAACAAGGCCCAGCGGCACATACGGGGCGGGCTTGCCACCAAGAAAAAATACGAGGCAATGAAATAGACGAAAAAAGGGGCTGCTGCGCTTTGCAACAGCCCCTCCCTTTGCTGGGGAAATGTGCGTCTTTTCCCGGCGCTTTTTTACACCTATCCTTCCAGCACGGCTTGGGGATCCAGAGCCGCCCCGTCCCGGCGCACCTCCAAGTGCAGGTGGGTTTCTTCCGCGGCTTCAAAGGGCACCGCCGTCACCACGCCGATCTGCTGCCCCATGGAGACCACCTCCCCTGGCTGCACCAGGAAATTCTCTCCCACGCCACAGTAGGAAAACAGATAGTCCCCGTGTTCGATGAGCACCACGTTGCCCAGCATGCTGTCGGAGTAGGTCTCCTTCACCAGCCCGTTGGCGCAGGCCAGCACCGGCTCTTCATTTTGGGCAGCCACGTCCAGCCCCGTGTGGATGCGCCAGTCCTTCATGGTTTCCGAATAGACGGGGGTTCCGGCGCTGTAGGCTTTGGAGGCCTGCCGGCTCTCCAAGGGCCAGATCATCTCGTCGCTGATCTCATACAGGGGAGCGGTGGCGGGCACCTGGTCCTCTGTCTGAGCGGGCTCCGGCGAGCTCTCCGGGGAGGGCGTCTCCTCCGGCTCCTGGCTCACCTGACCGGCTGTCTCTTCCGCCGGAGCAGAGGAGGCCCTGGGCGCCTCCGGGTCGTCCTGGTCTACCCCGGCGTTTTCCCTATCCTCCTGGGAGACGGCAGGGGCCTCCTCCTGAGAGGAACTCTCCGGCTGGGCGTCTGTTTCCTGGCCCTGGCGCACCTCTTCTTCTTGCTGTTCTGTCAAAGAGGACGCCTCCGCCGGTTCCAAATAGCTGTTCACCGAGTCATACGTGCTCCAGGCGGCAATGCCAACTGCGGCCAGGCACACGGCCAGCGCCACATAAAACCCGCTTTTGGGGGCTTTTCCTTCTGTAAATCGCTTTTGGTTCATGCCTCACATTCCTTTCGGATCAGAATACGGTACTGGTATTCTGGTCTTTCCGGCTTCCGTTTATACAAACACAGGCAGAACAGAACCTTCTCTTTTTGCAATCCGGAATATTTTCTCCGCAAGCAAAACCACTCGAAAACGAAAGGGCAGTGCTTGCGGAAGGCCTCTCCCAGCCTGGCTTGCTCCGCACTTGGCAAACCCGTTCTTTCCATTTTCCCATCCTTTTCTGCAAAGGGGACGTTCCTGGCAGAAACTCCGGAGTTCCTTTGCAGAACAAGCACTCTCCCGCCTTTTTTGATCCACGTATTTTCCCGAACATTTTGCCAAGGCTTTTTACCCCCTGGTAGATGAACCAGGGGGTATGCCGGAAGGCAGCAAAAAGGAACCGGGCCGGAAGAAAACTTCCGGCCCGGTTCCTTTAGCTTGAGGGGTATTATTGAGGAGGGTAGAACATGTATCTCAAGAAAAGGTGCGGTCCATTTCTTTTGAGTACGCTTTTATTATACCGAAAAATCTGGGGGAGTTGTTACGGCGCTGTGAATAAACATTGAAGATTTTCTTCCCATTTTGTGAACTTTTCGCAAGGCCGCCCCCAGGGCCAGAGGCGGCCGGCCATTCCCAAAAAAGTAAAAATTTACAAACAAATGTTTTGCCAAATCCCGCTTTCTGTGGTATACTAAAATCAAATATCCCAGTCAAATTTTGCAGAAAAGGGAGGCGTGGGTATGGAACACCTTACAAAAAGCCAACAGAAAGTGTATGATTTCCTGCGAAAAGAGGCCGGCAAGGGCGTGCCGCCCTCCGTGCGGGAGATCTGCGCCGCCACAGGGCTGCGGTCCACCTCCACAGTCCACGCCCACTTGAAAACCCTGGAACGCCTGGGATACATCCACCGGGAAGCCGGCCTTAACCGGTCCATCCGCATTGAAGGGGGCACCCCCTCTTCCCAGGTGCCCATTTTGGGAAAAGTCACCGCCGGCATGCCCATTTTGGCTGTGGAGGACATTGAGGGATATATCCCCTTTCCTCTCAAAGAGGGCAAGGAGCTGTTCGCCCTGCACGTGAGCGGCCTGAGCATGAAAAACGCCGGCATCCTGGACGGGGACTACGTGGTCGCCGAACAGGCCTCCACCGCTGACGACGGGGAGATTGTGGTGGCCTTAATCGACGATGAGGCCACGGTGAAACGCCTGTTCCGAGAGGAAGGGCAGGTGCGTCTCCAGCCGGAAAACCCGGACTTTTCCCCCATCTACTCCGACCATGTGTCCATTTTGGGCAAGGTGATTGCCGTGGTGCGGTATTACTAAAGCAGAAAAATCCGGCTTCCTCCACCGCCGGGTTCTCACTCTTCTACAAAAGGGACCTGCTGCAGAGAGCAGCAGGTCCCTATTTCGTTGCCGGACACCTGGTGGATTACCGTTCCCGCAGGTAGTCCTCTAAGGGCTTTAAAAAAGCCCGGTCCGTCTTGTCGTAGGAAGAGGCCACCATGCGAGCCGCCTCTCGGTCCTGGGGAGAAGGATTCTTTTGCGCGGCGAGCATTTTGCGGAACATCCCCATCATCCACCGGTCCACAGGGCCCATGGCCTCGTAACGCAGGCCGCTCCACAGGTAAAAGGTGCGAACCGCGTTTCGCTCTTCCTGGGTGAGATTTTGGGCCACACACTGAGCCACCGTCTCCTCCTCCGGAGGCATGGCCCCGGTGAAAAACAGCGCCACCTGTTTTCCCTGCAGGCGGGGCAGCTGCTCCCGAAACCACTTCCACTTCCGGATGCGCCCCGCATGGACGCTGGAGCCGAACACCACTTTGTCATAGGAGGAAAAATCCACCTGCCCCCGCTCCGGAAGCGGGATGCAGTCCCCGTGAAGGTCCTCCTGCAACCACTGGGCATACTGCTTGGTAAAGCCGGTCTTCGAATAGTACACAATCAACAGACGCATGGCACACTTTCCCTCCTGCGGACGCCTGCAGCGCCCTTTTCCCCATCCTACCGGGCCAGGGAGAGAAAGTCAAGTTAAATGTACGGAAAGCGGCCACCTGGGAAAAGTTCCCCGCCCTTTCAGGAGTTCATCACCCAGTACAGAGGTTCCGGGCACAGGGTCCAACCCAGGCGTTTGTGCAGTTCCAGAGAGGCCGTGTTGCCGTCCCAAATCTGAGAAAAGGGAATCCATCCCCGCTCCCGGCACCAGTTGCCCATAAAGCCCAGCAGGGCCGTGGCCACCCCTTGCCGGCGAAAGGCCGGCAGCACCTCCAGCATTCCCACGCTCCCTTCGGCGTGCATGCCGATAAAGCCGGCCAGCTCTCCCTGGAGGAAGGCGCCGTGCATCACCCCCGCCTCCAACCGCCGGCGGATATACCCCGGATCGGTAAAGGAGTGGTACGTTTCCAAAATCACCGAAAAGGACTCCTGGCCCAGCCGGCGGATTTCCACCTCTTTCCCCACAGGGAAAGAAGCCTCCCCCGTATACACAGCCTGGGTGCAGGGCTGGCAGCGCTCTATGCCGTAGCGCTTCCGCAGGTATTCCCCGGTCTCCCGGTCGTGAGTCACAACCAGGTCCATGTCTTGCACCCCAGCGCACAAGGCCTGGCCTGCCTGCAAACTTTCCGCCGCCAGCATATACAGCTCTCCCGGCACATTGTACAGCAGCACCCCCTGCTCTCCCAGGGCTGCCACCTCCACCATGCCCCGGCGAAGAGGCTCCAGCATGTCCACATACCGCAGGGGTTCCCGCTCCAAATAGGCGGCAGCCTTCTCCAACTCTCGGTTCATAGGGATTCCTCCTTCTCTTCCTCTTCCTGCAGCAGCACCGCCCGCACCGGGGCGCCGTCCAGGCCCTCCCACTTGAGGGGCTGGGCTGCCAGAAAGTACCTTCCCGGTTCTACGCCGGATAAGTCGCAGCTCTCCAAAAGGGCCACCTGGGCGCCCAGCAGCGCCCGGTGCACCGGCCCGGGATCGGAGAGGGGCCCCACGGTCATCCCCTCCACCCCCAGCAGATACAGGCCCTGGCGAGCCAGTTCTTCCGCTGCCTCCAGGGAGAGCTCCACCTCTCCCTGCACCAGCAGCCGCTTTCCCGCCAGTTCTCCCAAGGACTTCACCCAGGGGACTCCCAGCCGCCCGGAGGCCCTCACCACCTGGCAGGGCCCCACACAGCGGAACAGTTCCACCTGGTCGATGGAGGCTCCCTGGGGCAAAAAGTGACAGGGCGCGTCCATGTGGGTGCCCCCATGGCTTCCCAAAGACACCCGGGTCAAGTTGTAGGAAGCCCCTTGGGCGATCTGGCTTACCGGCTGCTTTTCCGGCACCGGATCCCCGGGGAACACCGGCGCTCCAAACAAACCACGGGAGATGTCCACCAGCTTTCCAGGCTCTCTCATAGCTGGGGCATCACCTTTCGCAGCAGCTCCTGGGCCTTTTCCGCAGAGGAGCGGGCGAAGGTCACAAAGTCCACCGTGTCGCTGTCGTGGGCGTTGTCCGAAATGGTTCGCAGCACCGCGCAGGGCACCTGGTTCACCAGGCAGGCGTGGGCAATGGCCCCGCCCTCCATCTCGCAGGCCAAGGCGCCAAATTCCCGCTCCAGCCGGTCTCCCACACGGGGATCGGCCACAAAGCGGTCTCCCGTGGCCACCACGCCCCGGTGGGCGTGACCGTACAGATCCTTGGCGGCTGCAGCGATCACATCCCCGATTTTCTCCTCACAGGGGAAAAGCCGCACAGGCTCCTCCTGGCCGGGCACGGTCATCTGCCCGGCAGGCCAGCCGTCCAGGGCGGTGGTGTCAAAATCGTACTCCACACAGGCGGTGGCCACCACCACATCCCCAATGCGGACATGCTCGCCAATTCCTCCGGCCACTCCAATGTTCAGCACCAAACGAGGCTGGTAAAAATCCACCATGGCCTGGGTGCACAGGGCGGCGTTGACCTTGCCGGGAGAGCACTGGGCCACCACCACAGGCACCCCCGCAAGGGTCCCTCGGGTAAAGGTCATGTTGGCCCGCATATCCTGGCTTTTTTCCTCCATGGCCGCCAGCACGGCGTCCACCTCTATTCCCATGGCGCCAATGACGCCCACCGGTTTCTGTTCCATACGGCTCGCTCCTTCTGTGTAGGTTTTCCAGTTTGGCCGGACCCAGCACAAGAGCCCGGCCATCTCCGCCTATTATAGCACGGGAAAAGCCGGACCACAATTGGGAAAAAACCTGCTGCCGCCATTGACGGACCAGGGGAAAAAGGTTTACAATAACTCTATACAATTTTCACCGCACGGAAAGGGGACAAGCGCAATGGTCATTGCCGTCATCACCGGGGCCTCCAGCGGCCTTGGAAAAGAATACATCAACACCGTCATCGAACAGTTTCCCATGGTGGAGGGCTTTTGGCTGGTGGCCCGCCGCAAGGAGCTGCTCAAGGAGATTGCCGAAGCTCACCCGGACAAAACCATTGCCGCCATCTCCCTGGACCTTGCCAAAGAGGAAAGCATCGCCGTGTTTGAGAAGCTGCTGAAAGAGGGCAATCCGGAGATCAAGGTGCTGATCAACAACGCGGGCTACGGCAAAGGCGGGGACTTTTTCTCCTCCAACCGGGAGTCCCAGGCCGGCATGGTGGACCTGAACTGCCGGGCGCTGACCGCCCTCACCCGGCTGTGCCTGCCCTACATGCTGGACGACAGCGTGGTGCTGAACGTGGCCTCTGTGGCAGCCTTTGCCCCCATGCCCCGTCTGGGGGTGTACGCCGCCACCAAGGCGTATGTGGTCTCCCTGTCCCAGGCCCTGCACCAGGAGCTGCGCTCCCGGGGAATTTCCGTGTGCGCCGTGTGCCCAGGTCCCATGGACACCAACTTCTGGAACGTGGCCGGCCTGCAGGAGGGGAAGTCCGCCCTGATCGACCGCCTGCCCCGGGTGGATCTCCAGCAGGTGGCCGAGGGTTCCCTGCGAGCTGCCAGGAAGGGGAAAAAGCTCTACACCAAAGGCGCTTTTTACAAGTTCTATCACCTGCTGGCCAAACTTCTGCCCAGCGGGCTGCTGCTGAAATTTACCCAAGTGTAAGGGACTCCGCCGCCTGCCTCCCAGGAAGCCAAACAGAAAGGGCTGTTGCACCATGCAACAGCCCTTTTTTCCTCCTTGCCAGAGGAACCCACGCTTTTTTATTTTTCCTTGGAGGCAGCCGCCTTCTCCTGGGCAGCCTGCGCCCGGGCCTTCTCGGCCATTTCCTTGACGCCAATGCCGCTGCGCAGCGCGCCCAACTGGGCGTAGTTTTCCGCAAAGCCCTTCTCCACAGGAGGCGTATTCTTGGGGCCCCAGCGGAACACAAACTTCAAAAGCACAGGGGTGACAATGGTGGTGGCCACCACCATCAAGATCACCGGGCCCAGGAAGTTGTTGCCCATAAGCCCCAGGGCCATCCCTTTGCTGGCCACAATCAGGGCCACCTCGCCTCGGGAAATCATGCCCACGCCGATGCGGGCGCACTGGTAGTTCTGGTAATGGCACAGCTTGGCGCCCAGGCCGCAGCCCACCACCTTGGTGAGCACCGCCACCACAATCAGCAGCACCGAGAACAGGATGATGGCCGGGGTCATGGCGGGCAGGGTCACCTGCAGGCCAATGCTGGCGAAAAACAGGGGGGAAAGGTACGCGTAGCTCAGCACGTCAAACTTGGAGTTGAGGTACTGGCTGCGCTGGGTCATAGAGATGATCACGCCTGCGCAGAAAGCGCCGGTGATGTCCGCCACGCCAAAGGCCACTTCCGCCACGTAAGACATGAGCAGGCAGAACACAAAGGCGATGATCACATGGCGGTGCATGCCCTTTTCGGCCTTGACCACCCAATGGGTGTAAAACTTGTAGAACAGGAAGCCGGCCACCGCCACAAAGACGAAGAAGCCCACAATCTGCAGCAGCACAACCCAAATGCTCACAGAGGAGTCCGCCATGCTGCTGATGACGGTCAGGGCGATGATGCCCAGCACGTCGTCGATGATGGCCGCACCCAAAATGGCGTTGCCCGAGCGGGTTTTCAGCTTGCCCAGCTCCTTGAGCGTCTCCACGGAGATGCTCACGGAGGTGGCGGTGAGGACCACGCCGATGAACATATTCTGCAGGAACGTAGAGGCGGCGGCATCGGAATCGATGACACCAGGCCGGTTAAAGAAGTAGGTCAGGCCAAAGCCGCCGGCAATAGGCACCAACACGCCGATTAAGGCGATGATAAAGGCCGCTTTACCGCTATGTTTCAATTCGTTCACGTCGGTTTCCATACCGGCGCAGAACATCATCACAATCACGCCGATTTCCGCCGTCTCTTTGATAAACTCCGTCTCCTGAATCACGTCCAACACAGCCGGGCCCAAAATCAGACCGGCCAGCAGCGCGCCCACCACCTGGGGCAGCTGGAACCGCTGGGTGAGAAGTCCCAGCAGCTTTGTAGAGAGCAAAATCAAGGCCAAATCAAGGAGAAATCCATATCCGCCTTCCATGCCCATCCCTCCTGTTTTCATAGTTTGTTAAAAATTATTCCAGTCTGCTATTATACGCCCCTTTTGGCCAATTGCAAGAATGGGTTGGAAGCCCAACTGTTTTTCGGCCTTTTCGCCAGTATTTTGTGCATAAATTGTGTTATTTGTAGCCTCTCCCTTCTGGGGGCAGCTTGGCAGAAAACGGCCCCTGTGGTATACTTTGGCAAAAGGAGGCCTGTTTATGGAACCTATCCATTTGCAAGAAGGGCCGGTGGCAGTGCGGCCCCTCTTTTCCCAGGATGCGCCCCTGCTGCTCCGGTGGATGACCGATCCCCGGGTGTTGGCGTTTTACGGGGGGCGGGACCTTCGGTTTACCCCGGAGAAAGTGCAGGAGGAATTTTACACCCCGGAACAGGGGGTGCGCCGCTGCCTGGTGGAGTTTGAGGGCGTTCCCGTAGGCTACATCCAGATCTACCCACTGGACGAAGAACTGTGCCGGGAATACCACTACCCCCACCGGAAGGAAGAATTGGCCTTTGGCATCGACCAATTCCTGGGGGAGCCGGCGCTGTGGGGCAAGCACATCGGCCGGCGGTTTCTCTCTTTGGTGCTGCACCACCTCACCCAGCAGGAAGGGGCTGCCGCTGTGATTTTGGACCCTCACGCTGACAATTTCCGGGCCCTGCGCTGCTATGAGGCCTGCGGCTTTCGGAAAATTCAATTCCTTCCCGCCCATGAGCTCCACGAAGGGGTGTGGGAGGACTGCTGGCTGATGGAATACCGCCCCGCCCCTTCCGCTTAAACTGAGAAAGACCCGCCGAAGCCCCCGGAGGGTCTTTTCACGCTTTTCCGGCCTTTCCCTCTCTCAGTCCCTGCAGGTAGGCGTCCGCCTGCTCTCGGAAGCGGAACACCACCCAGTTTTTCTCCGGGTGCTCCTCCTGCAGCGCCAGGATTTTCGGCCGCTGTTGCTGGGGGAACGTCCGGATATAGTCCATGAATTCCGGGTCCTCCTCCGTCTCCACCCAGGGTATGTCCGGACGAACGGTTCCCCTGCGGGCGCGCACCCCCTCCAGGCAGACCTCCACCGGATAGTCCAAAAAGAACACCCGCTGGCAGCGGGCCAGCCGCCGATCCAAGGTACGGCTGTAATTGCCGTCCATAATCCAGCGCTGGCTCTGGGCCATGGCCTGCTCCAGCCGCTGGTCAAACACCTGGTTTTCCACGGTGGTCCTGTCGGCGTTCCAAAAAAGCCGGTCCAGATAGAGCAGCGGCAGGTCGGTCAGCTCTCCCAAGGCCCGGGCAAAGGTGCTTTTCCCGCTGCCCGGACTGCCAATCACCAAAATCCTCTCTCCCAGCATAGCTCCCTCCTATTTGTACAAAGCCACCCCGGACTTGTCCACCGCCTCATAGGCCTGGTCAAACTGGTACCCAAAGGCGTCGTGCAGGGGGAACAAATCCGACAGGGGCACCAGCACAAAGGCCCGTTCCCGTATGTGGGGGTGGGGCACCGTCAGCTCCGGCGTGTCCGAGGCAAAACCCTCACACAGCAGAATGTCCAAGTCCATGGTGCGCGCCCCGTGGTACTCTACCCGCACCCGGCCCAGGCTCTTTTCAATCTCCAGACAGTGCTCCAGCAGCCGCTGGGGCTTGAGCCGGGTTTCCAGCAGCACACAGCAGTTGAGGTAGTTGTCCTGCTGGCTGATTACGTCAAAAGGTTCCGTTTCGTACACATTGGACAACTTCACAATCTGGGTGCCCTCCAAACGCTCCAAGGCGTCCAGAGCCCGGGCCAGGTTGTTCTCCCGGTCCCCCAAATTGGTGCCCATCCCGATCACTACTTGCATGGATGTTCCTCCTCTCTCCGCTGGGTGATCTCCACTGCCATGTAGGCAAAGTCCGCCTCCACCGGGGCCTCCGGCTTTTTTAACAGGACCGTGATCCCTTCCACAGGGGGATAGCCCTCCAGCACCCCGTCGCACACAGCCTGGGCCGCCCGCTCAATCAAGTCAAAGCTCTGCCGGGTAAACACGTCCCGCACCGTTTGGCACACCGCCGCGTAGTTGACCGTGTCCTCCAAACAGTCGGACCGGCGCGCCTGAGACAGGTCCGCCTCCAGGGTGAGATCCAGCACAAAGGTCTGCCCGTCTCTCTTTTCCTCCGGGTTCACCCCGTGGTAGGCAAACACCCGCAGGCCCTTAATGTATATACGATCCATAAAACCGCTCCTTTCCCTTGTGGTATTCCAGCCAAGCCGGTTTAGGACCGGCGCAGGGCGTCTGCCATGCGCGCCGCCTGCACCGCTTCCTTCACATCGTGGACCCGCACCAGGTCGGCGCCGCCCAGAATGGCGGCGGTGTGAACCGCCAAGGTGGCGGGCAGCCGCTCCGTAAAGGGGGGATTGCCGCAAAAGGCCCCGGTCACTCGCTTGCGGGAAGCCGCCATCAGAAAGGCGCAGCCCTCCACCTTGGTCCGCTCCACATGGGCCAGCAGCGTCACATTTTCCTCCAGGGTCTTTCCAAAGCCAATGCCCGGGTCAAAGCACAGCCGTTCCCGGGCAATGCCCGCCCCCTGTGCCGCCTGCAGCCTGTCCTGGAAAAACGCCCGCACTCGGGCGCAGATGTCTCCCCCTGTGGTGGCGGGGTCCATCACAATGCAGCCGCAGTCCGATCCGGCCACCGCTGCCAGCATCTCCGGTCCAAAGCCGGTCACGTCGTTGATCACCGACGCCCCGGCCTCCAAGGCCTTCCGGGCCACCCAGGGGTAAAAGGTGTCCACAGAGACCGGCAGCCCTGTGGCCTTTTCCACGGCAGGCACCACCTGGGCAATGCGGGACCACTCCTCCTCTGGAGAGATAGGGCTGTACCCCGGCCGGGTGGACTGGCCTCCCACATCAATCAGATCCGCTCCCTCCCGGGCCATCTCCCGGGCCCGCTCCACAGCGGCGGCCGGGTCCAAATACCGGCCTCCATCGGAAAAGGAGTCCGGGGTCACATTTAAGATCCCCATCACATAGGTGCGGGTTAAGGGAAGGCGGTGCTTTCCCGCCTGAAAAACAAGGGGTTCCATCTGTTGTCCTCCTTTTAGGGCCGTCGCGCCAGATACAGCTCCATGGTGTCATACACGTGCACGGTGCCGCCCAGGCGGCAGATGGCCTGGGCCATATCCCGGCTCAGCGCCTCCTGAGCAGACGCTTCCATGGCCCGAAAATCCGAATAGGTGTGCATTAGCCCCACATAGCCCTCAGGGGACAGCTGACGCACCCCGTGGAACTGGTGGCTTTCCACCTGTGTAAATCCCCACCGGCGCAAAAGGGCCTCTTTCTCCTCCCGGCTCTGCTGGGAGATGCCCCGGTGGGTTTTCTTCTCCTGACTTTGGTGGGCTTTGTACACGGCCTGTATGGCCGCAAAAGCAGGCGTTCCCGGGCGCTCCGGCTGGGGGTGGTTCCAGAACAAAGCCACCGCACCCCCAGGCCGCAGCAGCTCCTTCACCCGGGGAAAGGCCCGGTCCTCCGGCAGCCAGTGAAAAGCCGTGGCCGCGTAAATCAGATCAAAGGGGCCGGAAAGGGGACAGGTGAGAAAGTCCCCCTGCACCACCTGCAGCTGGGGCCGGCACCGGAACTTCTCCCGGGCAAAGGCAGCCAAACGCTCTCCCCGTTCCACGCCGGTCACCTGCCAGCCCGCCTGCAGAAAAGGTTCCGTGGCCTGTCCGGTGCCCATGCCGATCTCTAGGGCTTTTCCCGGCGCACCCGCGTACCGCAGCACCGCCGCAAACAGTTCCGGCACGTACCGGGGCCGCCAGCGGTCGTAATTTGCCGCATCCTCATTGAAGGTGGAACAGAGAACAAAGGGATCCATAACGACGCTCCTTTCCCAATTGCCGTTTCCAGAGGGCTGTCCTCACTGGGCCGGGCCCAGCAAGTCCCTGACAATTTCCCCCGCCAAAATCAGCCCCGCCACACTGGGCACAAAAGCCATGCTCCCCGGCGTGGGTCGGCCGGCGGTGCCTTTGCTGTCCCCCTCCTGGGCGGCTTGAGGCGTCCGGGCCTCTTCGGTGGAGTACACCGCCTTTACCCCGGTGACGCCCCGGCGCTTCAACTCCCGGCGCATCACCCGGGCCAGCGGGCAGACGCTGGTCTGTTCCACCGGAGCCACCCGAAAGGCCGTGGGGTCCAGCTTATTGCCGGCGCCCATGCAGCTAATGGCCGGCACCCCTGCCTCCCGGCAAAGGCGCAGCAGCTCGATTTTCGAGGTGACCGTGTCAATGGCGTCCGCCACGTAATCGTATCGGGTAAAGTCTACCTCCCCGGCGTTCTCCGGGGTGAAGAACAACTGCCGCGCCTCCACCCGGCAGTCCGGGTTGATCTGCAGCACCCGCTCCTTTGCCACCTCCACCTTGGGACGGCCGACAGTGCCCTCCAGGGCGATGATCTGCCGGTTGATGTTGGTCAAGCTCACCTGATCCCCATCAAACAAATCCAAAGCCCCGATGCCGCTGCGGGCCAGGGCCTCCACCACATAGCCTCCTACGCCCCCAATGCCAAACACAGCCACCCGGGCCTCGGCCAGTCTTTACACCCTCTCTGCCAATGAGCAGCTCCTCTCTGGAAAATCGATGCAGCACTGCCCGTTTCCTCCTCTCTGTCACGGTTCCCCCTGGGGAATCTCTTCCTCTTCCCGGCCGGGTTCCCAGTCCGTGCCCGCCGCGCACAGGCCGCAGACCTGCCGGGCCCCTGCCTCATACAGCGCCAAAGCACAGGCCCGCAAGGTGGCCCCTGTGGTGACAATGTCGTCCACCAGTAAAAGGTCCTTTCCTCGGGCAGCCGGCCGGGCCCTGTAGGCGCCCCGCACATTGTCCGCCCGCTCCGCTCGGGACAGCTCGTGCTGGGTGGCCGTCTCCCGCACCTGTTCCAACAGGTCCCAGCAGGGCAGATGCAGCTCTTTGGCCAGGGATTTTGCCAGCAGCTGGCTTTGGTTGTAGCCTCGCCTGCGCCGTTTCTCCGGGGACATGGGCACATAGGTCACCCCGTGAAAGGGACGCAAAAAGGTGCCGGCGGTCTCCGCCATCACCCAGCCCAGGGGCAGGGCCAAGCTGGTCTCCTGCTGGAATTTCAGCCGGTGCAAGGTGTCCGCCAACCCCTGCCGGTAGGGAAAGGGCGCCAACACCCACAGCCTGCCGTCCTCCCCCCAGAGCTGTCCCTGGGGATCACGGGGCAGCAGCATCTCTCGGGAAACCGGCTTCTCCGGCAGAGACGCCTGGCAGGTCCGGCAAAACAGCCGGTGGGGCGTCACCACCCGGTGGCACAGCAGGCAGCGCCCTGGGCACAAAATCCTCCACAGCCGCTCTCCCACCGGCAGGGCATGCCATACGTTCACAGGCTGCGGCAGAACCGGCGGAAGGCCTCCCGGCCCTCTTCCGTATCCTTGTAAACTCCGGCGTTGCCCAAAATCTTTCCAAAGATGGCGCCGATGCTCTCCTGGATGATCCGCTGGGTATCGCCCTCTCCAGCGCCGGCGTCCCGCAGCTCCTCATACCAGGGACGGTGTTTTTCCATCTCCGGCCGGGTCAGGATTTCCTCCGCCCGGGCAGGACAGCGCAGGGCCTCCTCCAGCAGCTGTGTCTCCTGCAAAAGCCGGGGCGGCAGAATGGCCAGGCCCATCACTTCAATGAGGCCGATGTTCTCCTTTTTGATGTGGTGGTACTGGGCGTGGGGATGGAACAATCCCAACGGGTGCTCCTGGGTGGTGCGGTTGTTGCGCAGCACCAGGTCCAGCTCGTAGTCCTCTCCCCGGCGGCGGGCAATGGGGGTGATGGTGTTGTGGGGGGTGCCCTCCGTGTAGGCCAAAATGTCCACGCTCTCGTCGGAGTAAGTCCGCCACTTGGTCAAAATCTTGTCCGCCAGGTCCACCAAGCGCTGGGGTGCAGCGCTGCGCAGCCGAAGCACGCTCATGGGCCAGTGGACAATGCCTGCCTGCACGTCCGCAAAGCCGGGGAAGTCCACCTGCTCCCGCACCGGCGCCTTGGCCATGGGGAACTCATACCGCCCCCCCTGGAAGTGGTCGTGGGAGAGGATGGAGCCTCCCACAATGGGCAGGTCCGCGTTGGAGCCCACAAAGTAGTGGGGCAAAAAGGCCACAAACTCCAGCAGCCGCTCCAGCGACGCACGGCTGACCTGCATGGGCCGGTGCTCCCCGGAGAGCACGATGCAGTGCTCGTTGTAGTACACATAGGGGGAGTACTGCAAGAACCAGGGCTCTCCGCCCAAAGTCAGGGGAATCAACCGGTGGTTGCCCCGAGCGGCCTGGTTGGGGCTGCCCACAAAGCCCTCGTTCTCCCGGCACAGAGCGCAGGCGGGATACCCGGACTGGGGGGCATTTTTGGCCGCGGCAATGGCCTTGGGGTCCTTCTCCGGCTTGGAGAGGTTGATGGTGATGACCAAATCCCCATAGGGCGTGGGAGCGGTCCACATCCGGTCCTTTTCCACCCGGTCCACCCGGATGTAGTTGGAAGACCGGGCCAAGCCGTAATAATAGTCCGTGGCGGCCTGCTTGTCCTGCTGGTAAAGGCGGTAGAATTCCCCCACCACCTGGGAGGGGCGGGGCATCATGCAGTTCATCAGTTCCGTGTCAAACTGATCCCGGGCGTCCCTCGTATCCGGGTCGATGATCCCCGCCTGGACGGCATACTGGCACAGGCGCTCCAACGGTTCCGCCGGGGTGTGCAGCTCCTCATCTACCGGCTGGGGCACAAATTCTCCCAGGCCCAGCAAGGCCAGCATCCGGTTGGCAGTGTACGGCAAGTCCTCCTCTTCCAGCAGACCTCTCTGGCGGCCATAGTGCAGCAGGCGGCAAATTTCCCTGCTGATTGTCTCTCGATCCATTCCCATCATCCTTTCTCCGGCTTCCCATGGATTGCATTTTATTGTACTACAGAACGGGGCAAGAAACAAGAAAAAAAGCAGGGGCGCGCTCCCAAAGGATTGGGAAAAGCGCGCCCCCGCAGAGAAAACCTCTTCAAATTTGCTTTCCGGCAGCTGGTGGGAAAGCGCCCTCAGGCCTCCTCTCCATCCAGCTTATCCAGCACTTTGGCAATGACGGTGAGCACCCGCACATACAGGTCCCCGGCGTCAATTTGCAGCTCCTGGCCGGCGCCGCCGGTCCCTTGGAGCCCCAGCTCCTGGTAGACCTGCTCCACCGCCTCTCGGGCCCAGGCGGGCACAGAGTCCAGGGTTTTATACTTGTCCTGGTTCTCCGCAAAGACCTTTTGGGCTTCCGCCCTGGCCAGCCGCACCACCTCTTCTTGGGTCATGTCCTCTTCCTCCTCTCCCTGGGTCAGGGCCGGGTACTCCTTATAGGCCAAGTCCCCGTCCCACTTTCTGCCGTTGAGCACCAGCTGGTTGGTGTACTGCCACATGCCCACGGGCTTGGTATAGTCCAGGGCGCTGCTCCACTGGGCCACCCACTTGTCGTAGGGGTCCAGCCGTGGGCTGTTCAAGCGGGTCTGCATCCAGTACAAAAAGGAGTACACCCCCACATACAGGCCCGCCTGCTCCACCGCCTGGCAGTAGGCCACCACATTGTCCACCAGGGCCTCTCCGGCCGGCAGGGAGCTGTCTTCCACATCGTACCACACGCCATAGGCCGGCCGCCGGCCCTGCAACAGCCGCAGGGTGTGCGCCGCCTCGCTGCGGGCCATGTCCGTGTTTTGGGCATAGGAGTACAAATACGTCCCCCAGGGAATGCCCGCCGCCTCGCACTTGCGCACGTTGTTGGCAAACTGGACATCGTCCTGGCTGTCTATATCGCTGCCGTACCCGCAGCGGATGATGACAAAATCCACCTGCCCTTTGAGGGCCTCCAGGTCCACGTCCCCGTTGAATTCGGAAATGTCGATTCCCTTTGCAGGAAGCTGTGCCACTTTGTTCACCTCCCCCTGGGAATGGCCTTCCCCTCCATCCTATGCGCCTGTCCCCAAGAGGTGCCGGGCTGTCCTCCTTTAGAGCGATTCCTTCCCTCCCCAAAAGGCCTGGGCCACCCAAGCGGCCTG
>ERZ1643250.1000-NODE-1000-length-26641-cov-6.653314_pt1 | contig 26641 bp, 22 predicted proteins | sample MGYA00579262_ERZ1643250 | MGnify/ENA primary metagenome ERZ1643250 (study PRJEB29033, sample SAMEA4952265) | chicken gut metagenome | biome: Broiler Chicken; feature: Gastrointestinal Tract; material: Caecum | place: Ireland | collected 2018 | study: Broiler... | reverse complement strand
AGACGGGGATCGTCCCAGCCGTCCACAATGCCGTCCTCCACCAGCTTCTTGATATAGCGCTTGCCTGTGACCACATTGGTCAGATACAGTTTTGCAAATTCGATCTGTCTGGGCGGCTGTGCGAACCCGCACTCCCGTACGACCCAGTCATAGAGAGGGCGGTGATCCTCAAACTCAAGAGTGCATATGGAATGGGTGATTCCCTCTATGGCATCCTCAATGGGATGCGCAAAGTCATACATAGGATAAATACACCACTTGTCCCCTGTATTGTGATGGGACATATGAGCCACACGGTAGATGACCGGATCCCTCATGTTTATATTCGGGGACGCCATGTCGATCTTGGCCCGGAGCACTTTTTCTCCATCTCTGTATTTTCCGTTTTTCATCTCCTCAAAAAGGGTAAGATTCTCCTCCACAGTACGGTTTCTGTACGGACTTTCCCTGCCCGGCTCCTTCAGGGTGCCTCTGTACTCCCGCATCTCCTCCGCAGAAAGATCGCAGACAAAAGCTTTGCCCTTTTTGATCAGTTTTACTGCGCACTCGTACATCTGATCAAAATAGTCCGACGCAAAATAGAGATGCTCGCCCCAGTCTGCCCCCAGCCACTGGATGTCTTCTTTGATGGAATCAACAAACTCCATCTTTTCTTTGGTAGGATTGGTATCGTCAAACCGCATATGGAAAGTACCGCCGTACTTCTGCGCCAGCCCGTAATTTAAAAGAATAGACTTCGCATGGCCGATGTGAAGATACCCGTTCGGCTCGGGCGGGAAACGCGTGCATACATGGTCGTACACTCCTTCCGCCAGATCCTTATCTATTTCCTGTTCGATAAAATTTTTTGAAACAGCCTCGTTTTCCATTGTTTCCTCCTCTGTCACTCATTTCATTCATTCAGGTTATATTACCACAAATCACAGGCATCCACAAGAGCCACTCTCGCCCTCCTTCATGTCTGTACAAAATATCTTCCGATATTCGAAAGAAGCTTTGCGAAGTACAGGCACAGTATGGGATCGGCGTCGGGATGGCTCTCTCTCACGTCATAATCCTGCACGCCGATGAGCATGGCATGTGAAGCCTTCCAGTCTCTTTCCAGGATCGAAGCAATGTCCTCCGTGTCATCGCTTCCCACACAGATAAATATTTCGATATTATTCTTCATTGTATCGAAATATCTGTAGAAATACGGAAGTTCCCCTTTCTCCATAACTGCGATAAAATCTGTCATCTTCTCCAGTTCGTCTCTTAAGTTTTTCAGTTCCTCTTTTCCTATTCTCATTATCCGCCCTCTGACCTGCGCCGAGAATACACCACATTGTTTTCACAGTATATCACAGCGGTGGGCGGGCCAAGAAAAATGCCTTAATTTATTGCATTTTTCTATTGACAATATTACAAATTGTAGTGTATATTATGTCTTGCGTATAAAAATAACGCATAAGCTGTCTTGGCGCAGTCGGTAGCGCGTCGCCTTGGTAAGGCGGAGGTCGGGGGTTCAAGTCCCCTAGACAGCTTTCTTTTTTTACATTTTTTCAGAATCCAGCAGGATGGTAAACGGTCCGTCGTTGATCAGGCCAACCTCCATTTCCGCCCCGAATATCCCAGTCTGTACCTCCGGTACAGATTTTTTGCATTCATCTATAATATAACGGTACAGAGCCTCTGCCCTGTCCGGCGCCCCGGCCTCAGTAAAGCTGGGCCTGTTCCCCTTTCTGCAGTTTGCGTAAAGAGTAAACTGGGACACAAGAAGAAGGCTTCCTCCCACATCCGCAAGAGACAGATTGGTCTTGCCGTTCTCATCTTCAAAAATCCTCAGTCCGATCATCTTCTTGACCAGTTTATCCGCCACGGTTTCCGTATCTGTATCCGACACACCGATCAGCACCAAATATCCCTTTTTGATGCTGCCCACGCTTTCTCCGTTTACCTGGACGGACGCCTGTTTTACTCTCTGTATTACAAATCTCATTTTTACTCCTGTCTGTACTATTTTGTTCTGTTCATCATTTTCTCTGCCTTACCTTTGATCCTCTGCAGCGCATTGTCGATGGACTTCGGGCTTTTCCCCAGCAATTCTGCGATCTGCCTGTAATCCGTTCCCTGCAAATGAAGGGAAAGGACGCGGTTTTCCATCGGGCTGAGTTTTTCTTTCAGCTGCTCTACAAAAGCTTCCGTGTATTCTTTTCCGAAGTAAAGCGCCTCTGGATTGGTCTCCTGCTCCGGCTCGATGGTGTCGATAAGAGGCATCTTCCTCCCATTTTTCTGTACTTCGCTCTCCTCGTACAGTGAAATATAGGAGTTAAGCGGAAAATGTTTTTTTCGTTTTGAGGCTTCGATCGCGCTGTACATCTGTCTGGACACACATAGTTCGGCAAAACTCTGAAAGGACGCGCCCTGTTCCTCCTTAAAATCGCGGACGGCCTTGATCAGCCCGATCATTCCCTCCTGGATCAGGTCTTCGTTTTCCCCGCCCAGGAGATACATGGCTCTGGCTTTTTTTCTGACCATGGATTTATATTTCACCATAATAAAATCCATCACGCCCTGATCGCCGCCGCGCAGCCTGCTGATAAGCTCTTCGTCGGTCATTCTCTCATAACTGTTCATAATTTAAACCTGTCACCTTCTCAAAGTCAGCTTCTGATACAAATGGAACTTTCGGGATTCTCCGGGTCTACTTGACAGACATTCTCTGACGTACGATCTCGTATGCAAGAACTCCTGCAGCCACTGATGCATTCAGAGAATTTATCTCCCCTTTCATGGGTATTCCGGCAGTAAAATCACAGTTTTCTTTTACAAGCCTGCTGACGCCTTCGCCTTCGCTGCCTATTACCAGTCCAATGGGACCTGTCATATTCGTTTCATACATGAGGGCGCCGTCCATATCTGCACAGACAAACCAGAGTCCCTTCTGTTTCAGTTCTTTCATAGTATTTACAAGATTCGTGACTTTTGCCACCGGGGTATAATTCAATGCTCCGGCCGATGTCTTCGCAACTACGGCCGTAAGTCCCGCCGCTCTCCTTTTCGGGATAATTACCCCGTGGGCGCCTGCAAGATTGGCTGTACGGATTATAGCCCCCAGATTATGTGGGTCTTCAATCCCGTCCAGAAGAATCAGAAAAGGGTCTTCCCCTCTCTTTTCGGCCAGTTCCAGCATGTCTCCAATATCCCGGTACTCATATGCGGCGGCAAAAGCCACCACGCCCTGATGCCTGCCCGTCTCTGAAAGGCGGGCGAGCCGTTCTTTATCAACAAAATTCAGTATGGCGCCGTGCTTTTTTGCCTCGCGCACGATTGTTCGGACAGGTCCGTCCTGACACCCGTCGAGAACAAACAGTTTGTCGATCGGCCTGCCGGAGCGGAACGCCTCCAGCACGGCATTTCGCCCTTCTATGACAAGGCTGTCAGCCGTTTCTGCCTGGTTATATCTCTCATTTCTTTCCTGCATCTTCTACTCCCTTTTCCGTCGGTTTTTCCTGTGCTCCCTTTTTACTTTCTCCGTTCTCTCCGTCCTCTTCCATGCTGGCAAGCCCGATTGAAATAAGCTGTGTCAGACGTTCGTATCTGTGTTCCAGATAAAGAAAGCCGATCAGCGCCTCAAATCCGGTCGCCCTCCGGTAGTCTGTAATAGACTGGTTCTTTGCTGCGGAAACACTCTTTACATTTCTTCCCCGCCTGTATACTGCATGTTCCTCCGGGGTCAGATGTTCCTGCATCGCACGCATCATAAATGACTGAGACGACGCCTGGACATAATGGCTTGTCTCTTCATGGAGCTTATGCACCTGGCGGCTGCCGCGGGCAGCGACTCTTGTCTTGATCACAAGATCAAAAACACAGTCGCCGATATATGCCAGCGCCAGCGGAGAATAGTCCTTTGTGTCTTTTTTTTCGGTTCCCGGCATAGTCCCGATATAATAATCCAACCCGTGTTCTATGCTCTTTTCCATTTTACTCCTTCTCTTGTATCCTCAAGGATAATACCCTTTGCAAGAAGTTCTTCTCTGATAGCGTCCGCCCTGGCAAAATTTTTCTCTTTCCGGGCCGCCTGGCGTTCTTCGATCAGGGCCTCGATATCAGCGTCCAGCATTTCTTCCTTTCTGTCCACGATAATCCCCAGCACATCTGTAAGCGTGGACAGGCGTCCATACAGACGCTCCAGGAATTCTTTTGAGCTGTCCTGTCCTACATTTGTGTTGATATATTTCACATAGTCAAATACAGCCGCTATGGCATCCGCCGTATTGAAATCGTCATCCATTGCCTTTTCAAAGGACGCCGCATACTGTGAAGATGCCTCGTATTTTTGCCTTTCTTCCTCTGTCATAGTTACTGTTTTTGCACTGCCCATAAGGAATTTCAGGTTTTCTGCAGCGGTTACGATCCGGTTCAGCCCGTTCTTTGCAGCCTCCATCAGTTCCGCACTGAAGTTGAGGGGACTTCTGTAGTGGGCGCTGAGCATGAAGAACCGCAGCACCTGCAGGTCATATTTCTCGCTGATCTCTCTGACGGTAAAGAAATTTCCCAGAGACTTTGACATTTTCCGGTTATCAATATTCAGGAAGCCATTGTGCATCCAGTATTTTGCAAATTCTTTTCCGTTTGCCGCCTCGCTCTGGGCGATCTCATTCTCATGATGCGGAAAGATCAGATCCTCCCCGCCGGCATGGATGTCAATCTGCTCGCCCAGATATTTCTTTGACATCTCAGAGCACTCGATGTGCCAGCCCGGACGGCCGTCGCTCCACGGAGACTCCCAGGCGGGCTCCCCCTCTTTTTTCGGTTTCCAGAGCACAAAATCAAGGGGATCTTCCTTCTCATCCTCTCCCGTCACAAGAAGGGAGCGTCCGCCTGACTGAAGATCGTCCAGATTTTTGTGGGAAAGCTTTCCATAATCTTTAAACTTTCTCGTCCGGTAATAGACTGTGCCGTTCTTTTCGTAGGCGTATCCTTTGTCTATAAGAGACTGTATCATATCCACCATGCCGCAGATCTCTTCTGTCGCCAGAGGATGTTTTGTAGCCGGTTTTACATTCAGCCCTTCCATATCTTTTTTGCATTCTGCAATATAACGTTTGGAAATCTCTTCCGCTGTAACCCCTTCTTCAATCGCCTTCTTAATGATCTTATCATCAACATCTGTGAAATTGGAAACATAATTGACGTCATAGCCCTTGTACTCAAAATATCTCCTGACCGTGTCAAATACGATCATCGGGCGGGCATTTCCGATATGGATAAAATTGTATACCGTAGGCCCGCACACATACATTTTTACTTTTCCCTCTTCAAGGGGAACAAATTCTTCCTTTGATTTTGACAGTGTGTTATAAATCTTCATCTGCTTCTCCTTCCTTCTCTATACATCTCATATTTTTTATCAGTCTCCTGAGCTGGCTGTGAAGCCTGATATTCTCCTGCTGGAGTTTTCTGATATCATTCAGTACCGGATCCGGAAGATGGATCTGATCCAGGTCGGAGCGCGGTATCTTCTTATTATCCATCCTGACGATCCTGCCCGGCACGCCGACTACTGTACAGTTTGGCGGCACTTCCTCGAGCACCACGGAGCCGGCGCCGATCTTTGAGTTTTCCCCGATCGTAAATGACCCCAGGATCTTCGCACCAGCGCTTACCATAACATTATCTTCCAGGGTAGGGTGACGCTTTCCCTTCTCCTTTCCGGTCCCCCCAAGTGTCACCCCCTGATAAAGCGTCACGTTATTGCCGATCACTGCGGTTTCTCCGATGATTACGCCGCTTCCGTGGTCGATAAACAGCCCTTTTCCGATCGTAGCGCCGGGATGGATCTCTATTCCCGTCTTTCTTGCCGCTCTCTGGGATATCCACCTGGCAAGGAAATAATGCTTTTTCAGATATAGTTTATGGGCCAGCCTGTACTTCAGGATCACGCGAAAGCTGGGATATAGAAAAACTTCCATATTGGATCTGATCGCAGGATCCCGTTCCCGGACGACCTGTATCTCTTCTCGTATATAAGATATGATTCCCATCTTCTTCTCCTCACAGTCATCAAGGTGGACCCGAAAGTCCTCCAAGAAAATCAAAAACTCCGCCTCTGGCTAGAGACGAAGTTATATCCGCGGTTCCACTCTAATAAAAGAATTTAATCTTTCACTCAAAAGCATGTAACGTATGCCAAACGTGCCCTGCTACTTATTTCACGGAGCCGGCTCCCGGATGCACTTCACATATCCCCGTCTCAGGAAAGCTTACAGCCGGCGGCCTTCCCTCTCTGTGAGCGGCAGATCTGCTACTCTTTCCGTTCCTTGCCTTTCTATATAATACACACCCTATCTTATGCAACTTTTCCTATTTTGTCAACCTGTTTTCAAACTCCTGTTTTCAAACTCCTAAGACAACCGTTACAGCTGTTTTCTGCCTGCCATCAGACAACTTCATTCAGGAAAACACGGTCAAATTTTGTGATTTTCTCGAGTTCACGCTCCAGCCGCTCTGTCAGGATAACGCCCGGCCTTTTCTTGATTTCTTCCAACGGCGTCCTCCCGAATAAATACTCTGTCAGTTCAGCCACCGGAAACACCCCCTCTGAATCCTCCGTTTCACTGACATGAATCTCTTCTTCTCCCGGGCTGCTCTGCAGTTTCCACACGCGGCTGTTCTTTTTGATCAGAGGATCGATCACGGCGAAGGAGCAGTCCACAGTCTGATCCGGCGAGGAAGTAAACCCGGCCAGGAATTCTGAAAGGCAGATAATCCTTGCCATGATCAGAGGCCGGAAGCCTGTACAGAATGCAGCCGGACTGGCGTATATTTTTACGGGCCTGCCCGGATCGCCCTGGAGTTCACGTACGGCCTCTGCAAATTTCCATTCATATGCCGGAAGATACAGGGGTTCCCGAATTTCAAGGCCATCCTCTCCGGCATATGCAAACATGCCCGTGATGTTGCCCTTGTCTTTTATCAGCCTGACGCCGCCGCGCTCGCTCTGCTGCTCCAGGATCATCGTCCTGTAGTATTCGCTGCTCCGCTCTGCATATATCTGCCATTCCCCCGCAAAATTCCTGTTGAAAAAATCCGCCATCTGCTCTGCCTCCCAGAGCAGTGCCTCTGAAACTTCAGCCTCCCCTGTCTGACAGATTTGCAGACCAGAGTCCGGTTTCATTTCACCCTGCGCCTGGCTGTAGACAAAGCGGAAATCATAGGGAGTATATATCGCCTCCGCAGCAGGCATCAGAAATGTAAACGGAACCTTTTTTCCATACATTTCCTGCATACATTCCCGAAGAAGCGCTCCCATATATCCCCGTCCGCGATACGGACGCTGCGTTGCAACAGCAATGATATAGTAAGACGGAACTGTCCTTTTTCCCATGTGTAATTCATATGGATTGAGCTGCAGCATAGCTCTTATACCGTCATCTTCTTCTATAACAAAGATATGATTGTCACGCGCCTTTACAAAATAGTAATAGTCCAGGAACTCCCGGGTATCTTCGGTAAAGACTTCTTCCCAAAGCTTTCTCGTTTTTCCATGTTCCGTCTGTTCCAGCCGGCGAAGGATCATTTTTCAGTCTCCCTTTCATCTTCCGCACAGCCTCCCTGGCAGCAGCCCGCACATACCCTGCCGGCTTCTGTCATATCTGTGCTGAAATAGTTTACGTATTTTTCAAGCAGACACACCGCCTGCGCAGATATTCCCTCCCCGGAGCCGGTAAATCCCAGTCCCTCCTCCGTGGTAGCTTTCACGTTCACCTGCTCCATATCAAGCTTCAGCGTGTGGGAAATATTTTTAGTCATCTGCTCAATATAGGGACGCATCTTCGGGCGCTGGGCAATGATCGTAGCGTCAATATTCTCAATCACATACCCTTCTCTTTCCAGAAGATCCCCCACAATTTCAAGAAGTTTACGGCTCGAGATTCCTTTGTAGGCCGGATCCGTATCCGGGAAATGTTTCCCGATATCGCCCAGCCCTGCCGCTCCCAGAAGTGCATCCATGATAGCGTGCAGCAGTACGTCCGCATCGGAGTGTCCCTGAAGTCCTTTTTCAAAAGGAATTTCAACTCCGCCTAAAATCAGTTTTCTGTCCTCAGTCAGCCTGTGGACATCATATCCCATACCTATACGCATTGTCATTTCTCCTCATAATCATTTTCGATATCTTCTGTCTCCTCCTGCCCGCCGGACTTTGCCGGTTCCTCCTGTTCCTGCTCTGTTTCCCTGGCCTGATCCTGCGGTTCCTGTTTCTCTGTATCCTGTTCATCCGTCTCCTGATCGTATGATCCGTTCTTTTCCTCTTTTTCTGATTCCGACTGCGCCGGAGGCTCCGCCGCAGGGGACATTGATGTCAACTGGACTTTTTCCAGGATTTTATCTTTTTTTATCTGTCCGTCCAGGCGTATTTCAACCGTCGCATCGTCGGCAGCCTCTTTCTTTTTTGACCGGAACAGGCCGCCCCCACTCCGGTGAAATGTAAATCCGGCTGCGTCTTTTATCGCTATAAGTGCATATACCGCTCCGATCAAAATAAAAAGAACAGCAAACACAGTCATTAAGTTCTTATCTGTCGGATTTTCCCGGTTCACCTGAAAAATAAGTCCCGCTCCCAGAAATATAAGATAACACCCAAGTAATATTTTGAATACGCTCCAACCCTTTTTTTTCATGTGTTTATCCTCCGTAAAAATTCCTGCCGGTAAAACAGATGCCTGAAATCCGCTGCGTTTATTTTATCACAGTCTCTATTATAAAATCCAGCCTTAATCAGATAGGGGAAGTTCCTCCCCTCCCTATCCGATCAACGCGATACCTCGGACAGTTCACGGCAAAGCCGTTCGCTGTCCGTTGCCCGGCAGATGCCTGCTCATACAGGCACGGCAGCCGCTTGCCGGGCTTACCACACAAAAAGAAAACGCCGGAACATCCGACGTTAAATAAAATAGCGGAAACTGGATTCGAACCAGCGACACTACGGGTATGAACCGTATGCTCTAGCCAACTGAGCTATCCCGCCATATGTTTTGTAATTTTCATAAGAAATGGGACCTATAGGGCTCGAACCTATGACCCTCTGCTTGTAAGGCAGATGCTCTCCCAGCTGAGCTAAGACCCCATACTTTCTGCCGGTCGAAAACTCTTCTGCCCTCAACCCGCTTTGCTATTATACTATCAACTTCTGTCAAATGTCAACACTTTTTTTATTTATTTTATGGTATCAGTTTCAGCCATCTGTCAGCAGGAGATGGATTTATGCTTGCATAAGAATCCGTCTCCTGCTGTGCAGATCTGCTGATTTTATTTAAAGTATTTTACTCCAGACTCAAATATCTTCATATCCTGTTCACCGTATATATTAATGGCAACAGAATCAGCCCGGCGCTCTGAGTGGGCCATTTTGCCCAGAACGCGGCCGTCGGGACTTGTGATTCCTTCTATCGCGCAGTAGGAACCGTTTATGTTCCATTCCTCGTCCATGCTGATATTCCCTTCCGGATCACAGTACTGGGTCGCTACCTGCCCATTGGCAAAGAGTCTGTCCAGCCATTCCTTATCTGCCACAAAACGTCCCTCGCCGTGGGATGCCGGATTGGTATATACGCCGCCAAGCTGCGCCTCCATAAGCCAGGGAGACTTGTCTGTGACAACCTTCGTGTACACCATCTTTGAAATATGGCGTCCGATCGTATTGTAAGTCAGCGTCGGAGAATTCTCCTGCTGGCCGGTGATTTTTCCGTAAGGCACAAGGCCCAGCTTGATCAGAGCCTGGAAACCATTACATATTCCCAGAGCAAGGCCATCTCTCTCATTGAGCAGTTTTTCCACTGCTTCTTTCATTCTCGCATTCTGGAATGCCGTAGCAAAGAATTTTGCCGATCCATCCGGCTCGTCTCCAGCGCTGAAGCCGCCCGGGAACATGATCATCTGCGCCTGGGCGATGGCGCGCTCAAATTCCTCTACAGAGGAACGGATATCCTCCGCGTCAAGATTACGGAACACTTTCGTGATCACCTTGGCGCCCGCCCGCTCAAAGGCACGTGCGCTGTCATACTCGCAGTTTGTTCCCGGGAAGACCGGAATAAACACGCAGGGCTGGCCGATCTTATGGCTGCAGATATGCACGTCCGAAGCATGGAACAGTTTTTCCTCCACCGGTTCGTCAGAATCCGCCGCTGATTTTGTGGCAAATACACTCTCCAGAGTGCCCGTCCAGGCGCGAAGAGCCTCATCCATACTGATCTCTGTATTGCTGTATTCAAAACAATTTCTGTCCGTCACCTCTCCGATCACCGTATAGCCGATCTGAAGATTGCCGACCTGTCCGTCTTCCACCTCAGCGATCAGATCGCCGAACGCCGGCGCGAACAGATCCCGCGGATCCATGTTGTGCTCAATCTTCACTCCCATCTTATTGCCGAACGCCATCTTGCTCACTCCTGCGATCACACCATGACGGTCCAGCACATATGCAGATACAATGCGTCCTGCCCGGATATCCTCTGTAAACTTTCCGTACTGTTCCATGATCTTATCGTAAACCGGAAGATCATAGCTGTCTCTGTCTATGCGCAGCCAGATAAGCTTATTGCCCGGCTTTTTCAGTTCCGGGGTGATGATTTCCTGCTGCAGCGCCATATCCACAGCGAAAGAAACCAGTGTGGGAGGCACGTCGATATCCTGGAAGGTTCCTGACATACTGTCTTTTCCTCCGATCGACGGAAGACCGAATCCGATCTGAGCCGCATAAGCTCCGAGGAGGGCGGCAAAAGGCTGGCTCCAGCGCTTCGGATCCTCTGTCATCCTGCGGAAATATTCCTGGAATGTAAAACGGATCTTTCTGTAATCTCCTCCGGCGGCAACAATCTTTGCCACAGATTCTACAACTGCATAGACAGCTCCATGATACGGGCTCCAGCTGGAAAGATAGGGATCGAAGCCGTAACTCATCATAGACACGCTGTCCGTTGTGCCCTTCTGAACCGGAATTTTCGCTGTCATGGCCTGTATCTCAGTCAACTGATATTTTCCTCCGTGAGGCATGAACACAGACCCGGCGCCGATCGAGCCGTCAAACATTTCCACCAGTCCTTTCTGGGAGCAGACGTTCAGGTCTCTGAGGACCGCAAGCCATTTTTCCTTGACATCCGTGACTTCTTCTCTCTGAAAGAGGCTGCCTTCCCGTTCCGGGATTTCCACTTCAACGGATGTCTCCTGGTGAGCGCCGTTTGTATCAAGGAACGCACGGGATATATTGACGATCTCTTTTCCTCTCCACACAAGCACAAGCCTGGGATCTTCCGTCACCACCGCTACTTCTGTGGCCTCCAGGTTTTCTTCCTTTGCATATTTCATAAACTGATCCGCATCTTTCGGGTCTACTACAACGGCCATTCTCTCCTGAGATTCCGAAATAGCGATCTCTGTTCCGTCCAGACCGGCATATTTCTTCGGCACTTTGTCCAGTTCGACCCGGAGTCCGGGAGCCAGTTCGCCGATCGCAACCGATACGCCGCCGGCGCCAAAATCATTGCACTTCTTGATCAGGCAGCTGACTTCTTCTCTTCTGAACAGACGCTGGATCTTTCTCTCTGTGGGCGGATTACCCTTCTGAACCTCTGCTCCACAGGTCTCAATAGACTCTTCCGTATGGACTTTGGAAGATCCGGTAGCGCCGCCGCATCCGTCCCTTCCTGTCCGGCCGCCCAGAAGAATGATCAGGTCTCCCGGATCTGAATTCTCACGGATAACAGCACGCCTCGGAGCCGCTCCCAAAACGGCGCCGATCTCCATGCGCTTTGCCACATAATCCGGGTGATAGATTTCTTTCACAAGACCGGTAGCCAGTCCGATCTGATTGCCGTAGGAACTGTATCCATGGGCGGCTCCGCGGACAAGCTTTTTCTGGGGCAGTTTTCCTTTCAGTGTATCCTTTACAGACCCGGTGGGATCTGCCGCTCCGGTCACACGCATTGCCTGATATACGTAAGTACGCCCGGAAAGCGGATCACGGATCGCTCCTCCAAGACAGGTCGCCGCGCCTCCGAAGGGCTCTATTTCTGTGGGGTGATTATGCGTCTCATTTTTGAAATTTATCAGCCACTCCTCTTCTTTTCCGTCAACAGAAATGGGCACCACGATGCTGCAGGCGTTGATCTCGTCAGACTCTTCCTGATCTTCCAGCTTGCCTTCTCTTTTCAATCTGCGCATTGCCATCAGAGCCAGATCCATCAGGCAGACAAACTTGTCCTCTCTCCCCGCAAAAATCTCGCTGTGATCTTTCAGATATTCTTTGTACGTATTTTCAATCGGCTCCCTGTAATCGCCTTCATCAAAAGTCACATCCTTAAGTTCCGTTGAGAAAGTCGTGTGACGGCAGTGATCAGACCAGTAGGTATCCAGTACCCTGATCTCCGTCATTGTAGGATCCCTGTGTTCCTCACCGCAGAAATACTTCTGGATATGGAGAAAATCCTGAAAAGTCATGGCAAGTCCAAGAGAATCGTAAAGTTCCCTGAGTTCTGCTTCCTGCATATCTTTAAAGCCGTCAAAAGTAATGATATCTGCCGGCTCGTCAAACACGGTTACAAGAGTTTCCGGCTTATCTGCTGCCGCCTCTCTGGAATCCACCGGGTTAATGCAGTGATTTTTCACAGCATCCAACTCTTCCTCCGAAATATTTCCTTCTATTACATAAGTTGTGGCAGTGCGCACTACCGGCTGTTCATCTTCTCTGATAAACCGGATACACTGTTCCGCAGAATCTGCGCGCTGATCAAACTGTCCGGGAAGATACTCCACGGAAAATACCCTGCTGTTTTCCCCGGCAGGGAACTCTTCTCTGTAAAGAGTGTCCACCGGCGGCTCTGCAAACACGCCGCTGCACGCTTTCTCAAAAGTTTCGTCAGAAATATTCTCCACATCATAGCGGATCAGCACACGGACTCCCTCAACGTCCGAAATTCCAAGATAATGCCTGATCTCATGTCTCAGTTCTTTGGCTGCGACGGCATATTCTGGCTTTTTTTCAACATATACACGCTTTACACCACTCATCATATCTCTCCTTTGCATATTTTTCTGCCTTTCTGATTTTGGCGGCCGGCTCTATAATGCATGTCCAGCTGTCAAAATCCTCTGAGTGTATCGTACCACACTTTTCTTCATTAGTACAATTAATATAACTAAAATATCTGATAAGCATGACTAATCAGATTTCTTTCTCACTGCAAAGCGTCCCGCTACAATACTCGCAATAAGAAGAACAACAAGTCCCGCTACAAAAAGAATCCCGATCCGAAGCACCATATCCGCGAAAAGACCTTCCGGGAGCATACGGATCATATAGTCTTCCGCAGGATCAAACAGCCACAGATCATTGTCAAAAAATATGTGATGGAACTGTACAAATACCGCATTGAAATCCACCACTGCGGCAATACCGATAAAGAGAACCGCCGCTCCGGTGATCCCCAGGGCAATCTGGTATGATCTTGCAAGGATCTTCCTGAGGCGCGCTTTCGATACGACCAGAAAGACCAGACATATCAGGGCAACTGCTGCAGCGCCTGTCCGGATATTCAGACCTCCGATAAAAAGATCTCTCACCTCCCCCATATGGAACCGGTCTTGTTCGTTAAAGAAATCCTGTTCTGTCCCCTCCACCGTCGTAACGACAGAAAGGGTATCCCTGTCCCCTCTCAGGTAAGCCATCATCTCCCGCGTCACATGCATGACGTCCTCCATCGTCATATCCAGATCCGAAAGTACATCATATTTTTCATACTCTTTTTCATATACACTGAAATCCGAATACATGGCGATCTCAAAGCTGGTGATGAGCAGGATGGCTATAATTGAAAAGGACAGGACGATTCCTGCCGCCCACTGCAGTTTTTTCATCTGTTGTCATTCTCCTTCCCAAAGTATTCTCCTTGTATTTTAATCAAATATCGCTTATAATACAAGCAGTATTTATAAGGGGGTCTAATAATGATCGACATTAACTATGAGCTTTATAAAGTATTTTATCATGTGGCGTCCACACTGAATTTTTCGGAAGCCTCCAAGCAGCTCTACATTTCCCAGTCTGCCGTCAGCCAGTCCATCAAAACGCTGGAGCGGAAACTGGACCAGGTACTCTTCATCCGCAGTACAAAAAAAGTGCAGCTCACCCCGGAAGGAGAAATTCTCATGCGCCATATCGAACCGGCCATGAATCTGATCCAGAGAGGGGAAACTCAGCTTCTGGACGCTGCTTCTACCGGCGGCCAGATTCGGATCGGTGCAAGCGACACGATCTGCCGTTATTTTCTCATCCCTTATCTTGAGCGGTTTCACAAGGCATTTCCAAACGCTCATATCAAAGTCATTAACCAGACCTCTCTCAAATGTGCGGAACTGTTAAAAAGCGGCCTTGTAGACCTGATCGTCGTCAACCATCCCAATCGCTATCTTGGGACTGCCGCATCCGCTGTACGGATAAAAAAATTCCGGGATGTATTTATTGCAGGAGAAACATTCCGGGAACTGAAGGGTAAAAAACTTTCTTTCCGCCAGCTGATCCGTTATCCTATTCTTATGCTGGACAAAAACAGTACCACAAACGAATTTCTCCACCAGGTTTTCCAGCAGCATCATCTGGACCTGGTACCTGAAATCGAGCTGACAAGCAATGACCTCCTTGTGGATCTGGCGCGCATCGGGCTTGGTATCGCTTTTGTCCCCGACTATTGTATCGGCAGCCAGGAAAAAGACATCTTTGTCCTGGAGACAAAAGAAGAGATGCCCGAACGTGAGCTGGTGGTCGCATATAACGAGCAGCTTCCTCTGTCCCGGGTATCTCTGGAATTCTTAAGTTACTTCCAGAACTCATCCAGCTGACCAGAAAGGGCCGGCAGACTGCATGTGCGCACTCCGGCCCACTCCCTGGGAAAAATCTCCCGGTATCTCTGATCCTGGAACCGGTCGTCAAGCAGGAGGATGATCCCTCTGTCCGTCTCAGTTCGGATTACTCTGCCCGCAGACTGGAGCACCTTATTCATTCCCGGATAGAGATAAGAATAGTCAAATCCCCTCATTTTTTTCCGGTCGAAAAAATCCCGGATGATTTCTCTGTCTGTGCAGACCTGGGGCAGTCCTGTTCCCACGATAACGGCTCCGATCAGGCGATCCTCCGTCAGATCTATCCCTTCGGAAAAGACGCCTCCCATCACACAAAATCCCACAAAGCTTACATCCCTTTTCTGCTCAAACAGCTCCAGAAACTCCTCCCTCTCCTTTTCACCCATATATTGCTCCTGAGCCGCAGATTCTATATTTTTCCGCTCACGCAGAAAATATCCGTACACTTCATCCAGCATTTTGTAGGATGGAAAGAAAGCGATATAATTTCCTGTCCTGCACTCCGCCGTCCGAAGGATATACTCTGCGATCCTGCGGTACATCGCCGGCCCTCTTCTGGTATACTTTGTACTCACGTCTCTTCCCATCAGGATCAGCCGGTTGTCTTTTGAAAAAGACGATTCCACGTATATCGCATAATCGTCATCCTCCACCGACAGGAGACTTTTGTAATACCGGACAGGAAGCAGTGTGGCGGAAAAAAATACGGTGCCGTTCCCCTGTTCCAGATAGTGCTGAAGATTGGACGCGGGATTGATGCAGAAAAGCTTCAGTTTAAATCTGCCATCCGCCTCCAGTTCACTGTATATCACATAATTTTCATCCACGATATCGTTGATATTGAGGAATGCGCGGATCTGAAAGTACAGCTCCAGAACCTTCTCTCTCATTTCTCCGGCTTCCTGTTCCTCCAGGAAGCGCTCCATCTCTGTGAGCAGGCGCATCAGTTTCAGGGAGATGTGGGATACACTCTCCAGCACTCTGTAACTCTCACACTCCCGCTTCAGAGCAAGAAAAAGCCTGTTTACCCCGTCCAGCAGGGACGCGAGCTTTTTGTCAATATTTTTTACACTCCGTTTTACTTCGAGAAAATCTTCTTTATATAAAACAGCGCTGAACATTTCCCTTCCCCGCTCCACCAGATTATGAGCCTCGTCTATGAGAAAAATATATCCCTTATTTCCTCCTTCCGAGAAAAAACGCTTCAGATGAGCATTGGGATCAAACACATAATTATAATCGCAGATCACTGCGTCCGTCCACACAGAAAGATCCAGAGACATCTCAAAAGGACATACCCTGTGTTTTTGCGCATACTGCTCCACCGTCTGACGGGTGACTCCGTTTTCTCCCGTAAGCAGGTCGTATACCGCGTCATTGACTCTGTCATAGTGGCCTTTGGCATACGGGCATTTTTCCGGATTACAGTCCGTCTCTTCGCAAAAACATATTTTCTCCTTCGCGGTCAGAGTGATCACCTTCATCCTCAGTCCGTTGCCGCTCAGCGTACGGAATGCCTGCTCTGCCACTGTGCGCGTGATGGTCTTCGCCGTCAGATAAAAAATCTTCTCGCCGATCCCTTCACCCAGCGCCTTTACAGATGGAAAGACAGTAGAGATCGTCTTTCCCACTCCTGTGGACGCCTGGATAAACAGTTTCTTCTTCCTCAGTATCGTACGGTAAACCGCCGCAGCCATATCTCTTTGTCCGGCCCGGTAGGAAAAAGGGAACTCCGTTTCATGAATGGATGCATTGCGGATTTTTTTCCACTCGATCTCAAACCTGGCCCATTTCTCATATTTCCCGATCAGATCGTAGAACCATTCTTTTAATCCTTCAGCTTCAAATGACTGTACAAACCGCCGGATTTCCTCACTCTCCATCTGACAGTATGTAATCTGAACGTCAATTTTCTCCAGTCCTTTCTGCTCCGCATACATGGCGGCATAGCACTTTGCCTGGGCAAGATGAAGCGGATCCGGTTTTTCTATAAAACGGAGTTCTCTGAGAACGCCCTTTATCTCATCAACAGTGACCTTGACGTCCCCGCCGTCTTCTTCAGTAATAATTCCGTCAGCGCGCCCCTCCACAAGGATATGGAAGCCGTCGAAGGGAACCTCCGTTTTCAAAGGAACCTCGGCATGATAGTCCGGGCCCATCCTCCTTTGGATCTTCCGGTGGATCCGGCCGCCCAGCTGCATTGCCTCCCGGTCTGTTCCCCCGGATATTCGGTTGTCAATGTCTCCCTCCCGCAGAATAAACTCTACCAGATTTCTGACCGAAATACGGATCACGGGCACTTCTTCCTTTACTGAAACCATTTTCTCTCTCCCACTGAAGCCAGAATCCATGTCAAATCGTTGTCTTTCCCGGTTCTATTCTAGACCTGTTTCCGGGTTTTCACAACCTTTTCTGCAAATTCCGGCATTCCATCCCTGTATCTGAGGGGGAGATGGGTTCTCTGCAGCCGGGGATTCTTCCTCTCCTCTATGGCTATGGAATCAAAAAACCCTTTCCACAGAAGCTCATATTCTTTCTCCTTATCGGATATGCTTTCCACGGCCCGGCGGTCCGGTTCTTCTCCCCATATGAGAACCCACTGCTTTTTCGCCCGGTGCACGAGAAACGCCTTATGGGTCATATCGTAGATCATCCAGTTTTCCAGCGGAAAACGATCAGAAAAATGATCGGCAATACAGGTCAGTACCTGGGCTTTCGGAGAAATCTCCGAAAACAGGACTCCTCCCTCCAGTTCACGGAAGCGGATAAACTCCTGATACAGATGCGCTTCATTGGAAACACTTCTGCTCAGCTCAAACACCTTCGCCACGTCTGGATTGGACAGGTGCTCCATGATTCTCCTGCTGTCTTTTATCTTTCTCGCTTCCCTTATAGTACAAAACACAGCATCCGCCTTCCGGTCATCATTGGAAAGAAGCGCGTGATAGATATCCCAATAAGCATTGTACCCCAGATGCTTTTTCACCATCCGCTCCAGCTGAATGGCTTTCTTCTGGTTCTCTTCCACCACTGTATACTCGCAGAAAAGCTGCTGCTGCGTCCGCCCTTTCAGTTCTATCCCCGCCTCCCGATCCCTGCTTTCCTTCCATGCATCATAAAGCGCCGAATAGATGCCTGTGATCGTATCATTGCATATATAAATCTGCTTCATTTCACACTTCCTCCTGCACACAGCTTTCCTTCGTCGTCAAAAAGCGAAAGCTGCCTGTACGTCATCCCGTCTGCGCCCTCCGGCAGACGTTCCCGGGTATTTAGAAGATTTCTTGTAATATAATCCTGGTCGATCCTGGTCCGGTACATCATCCTGCCCCCGCATGTGATAAAATACAGGGCTCTTTTCAGCACCACCCCTATTTTCTTCAGATCCTCAAACCGGAGATTTCCCGTCCTCCTGGCCTTGACAATACGTGCAGCAGATTTGCAGCCGATCCCCGGAACCCGCAGAAGCGTATAATAGTCTGCCTGATTCACTTCCACCGGGAAAATATCCAGATGGTTCAGCGCCCAGCAGCATTTCGGATCCAGCAGCACGTTAAAGTTCGGGTGGGCCTCATCCAGAAGCTCCGACGCTTCAAAGTGGTAAAATCTGAGCAGCCAGTCCGCCTGATAAAGCCTGTGCTCCCTGAGAAGCGGCGGTCCCTTTTCTCTCAGGTCAGGCAGCGCCAGGTCGTTATTGACCGGTATAAAAGCCGAATAAAAGACACGTTTCAGATCGAATTTTTTGTAGAGCGCTTCCGCCACATTGAGGATCTGGTAATCTGTCTCCGGCGTGGCGCCAATGATCATCTGGGTGCTCTGCCCCGCAGGGACGAATCTGGGCGCTGAATGATACAGCGCGATCTCCTGCCTGTTTTCCCTGCTCTTTTCCTGCACAAAACGCATGGGCGCCAGTATATTTTTCCTGGACTTATGGGGCGCCAGGAGCCGCAGGCCCTCGGCAGTGGGCAGTTCCATATTCACGCTCATGCGGTCCGCAAGATACCCTGTCATCTGTATCAGCCTCTGGTCTGCGCCGGGTATGGCTTTCACATGGATATATCCCTGAAAATTGCATACATGGCGCAGACGGTACAGCGTCGCATACAAAAGCTCCATCGTACAGTCCGGGCTTTTCAGTATACCCGAGCTGAGAAAGAGCCCTTCGATATAATTTCTCCTGTAAAACTCCATTGTCAGCGTGCAGACTTCATCCGGCGTAAAGGAAGCCCTGGGCACGTCGTTTGACGAACGGTTGACACAGTATCTGCAGTCATAAATGCACTCGTTCGTAAACAGGATCTTCAGAAGGGAAATACATCTGCCGTCTGCAGCGAAACTGTGGCAGATTCCTGCTCTGCTGCAGTTTCCAATGCCTGTGCCGTCTCCCCTGCGGTCCACTCCGCTGGATGTACACGCCACATCATACTTAGCAGCATCGGATAAGATTTCCAGTTTTTCATAAAGAGTCATCTCCGCCTGAATTCTCTCTTTCATATCGGCCTCCATATTCGAACGTTTGTTCTTTCTATAAAGAATAGCACATATGTTCTGGTTTTGCAAGGACAAAAAAGAAGATATCCTGTTGCAGTTCCAGATAATTTTTATCTCCTTGACCACAACAAAGATATCTTCTCTGTATTTGTTGTTTTATTCTGTTTTTACTCGCACTCTCTGATGCGCTTTCTCAAAGGCAGGACCATTGACGGTGACACAGACAGTTCGTCCAGTCCCATCTTCAGGAACTCCTCTGTCAGTTCCAGATCCGCTCCAAGTTCTCCGCAGATTCCGATCCATGCACCTTCCGCATGGGCGTTGTCCGCCGCCATTTTTATCATGGCGAGGATTGCCGGATGGTGTGGGTCATAGAACTGATCGAGTTTCTCATTCTGGCGGTCGATCGCAAGAGTATACTGGGTCAGATCGTTAGTTCCCACGCTGAAGAAATCCACTTCTTTGGCGAGTTCCCGGCTGATCATGACAGACGCCGGAGTTTCGATCATAACGCCCAGTTCCACGTTGTCCCTGAACGGGATCCCTTCTTCCGTAAGTTCGGCTTTCACTTCTTTGATGATCTCTTTGATCTGATGGATCTCGTCCACAGAGATGATCATGGGGAACATGATGGAAATATTTCCAAACATCGCCGCTCTGTACAGCGCTCTCAGCTGGGTCTTGAAAATTTCAGGTCTGGTCAGGCAGATTCGGATCGCACGGTATCCAAGAGCCGGGTTTTCCTCTTTATCAAGGCCAAAATAGTCCACCTGTTTGTCAGCCCCGATATCGAGCGTACGGATGATAACTTTTTTCCCTGCCATATTCTCTGCAACCTGCTTGTAAACCGAGAACTGCTGCTCCTCTGTCGGAAAATCTGTATTTTCCAGATAAAGGAACTCGCTTCTGAACAGGCCGATTCCGCCCGCGTCGTTTTTAAGGACAGTTCCAACATCGGATACGTTTCCGATATTTGCATATACATTGATCTTCTGTCCGCTCTTTGTAACATTTTCTTTACCTTTGAGCTGCTCAAGAAGCGCTTTCTGCTCCAGATCTTTCGCCCGCTTCTCCTGCATCTGCGCCATTGTCTCCTCATCAGGATCAATATAAAGCGTTCCGGTAAAACCATCGATCGCCGCCATCTTCCCGTCATACTCCGGAAGCAGCGTCTCGCCCAGGCCGATAACCGCCGGTATATTCATAGTCCTTGCAAGAATCGCCGTATGTGAGTTTGATGAGCCATGCATCGTTGCAAAACCGAGCACTTTGCTCTTGTCAAGCTGCACCGTCTCACTTGGCGCAAGGTCATCCGCAGCAATGATACACGGCTCGTCCATAGCCTTCATGCCCTCGCTTACTCCGCAGAGGATGTCCAGCACGCGTTCGGACACGTCTTTTACATCGGCTGCGCGTCCCTGCATATATGCGTCGTCCATAGCTGCAAACATCTGTGCAAAGTTATCCGATGTGGTAGCAACGGCAAATTCGGCATTCACTTCCTGCGTGCGGATAATGTTTTCAATCGACTCAAGATAATCAAGATCTTCCAGCATCATCTGATGGATCTCAAATATCATGGCGTTTGCCTCGCCTACATCGTCAAGGGCTTTTTCATATAACCCTTTAAGCTGGGATACAGCGGTCTCTTTCGCGTTCTGAAAGCGCTGCCACTCTGCATCCACATCATCGACGTGAGTCCTTTTGATCACTTTTTCGTTTCTTTTATAAAACATAAGCTTTCCAATGGACACCCCGCCAAAAACACTTTTACCGCTTATTGTAATCATCTTATAAATTCTCCTTGAAGAATGCTTCTAATTCAGCGATCGCCTTCTCCTCATCTGCTCCTTCTACCGTAATCGTAACCTCTTCTCCGGTCTTAACTCCAAGTCCCATCACGCCAAAAATCCTCTTAGCGTCAGCTGACTTGTCCCCTTTTGCGATTTTAACAGCGCTCTGGTATCCAGCCGCCTGCTTTACAAGAATTCCTGCCGGTCTTGCATGAATTCCTTCCGGATCCGTGATCACATATTTGAATTCTTTCATTGGTTTAATCCTCCTTTTACCATATAGTGATTCTTTTATAAGTATATAACACATTGCCTGAATTTTCAATCAGCGATTCCCTGCTTTTTTCTTCTTCCGGCCGTGGTTTTTTTCAGCAGCACAATACCTGCCATTCCAACAACAGCTCCGATCAGGACAGCCACAAGAAACATGGGCGCATTTTCCATAATCCCGACTACAAAGATTCCGCCGTGGGGAGCCCGTGATCCACAGCCGAAGGCCATGGAAAGCGCTCCTGCCGCCGCAGAGCCGATAATACAGGGCGGGATAATGCGCAGCGGATCAGATGCCGCAAAAGGAATCGCTCCTTCTGTGATAAAGGACAGTCCCATGATGTAGTTTGTGACCGTTGTCTGGCGCTCACTTTCCGTGAAACAGTTTTTGAAAAATGTAGTCCCCAGCGCGATCGCGATAGGCGGAACCATACCGCCTGCCATAACCGCCGCCATGATATCAAACTGGCCGCTTGCAATGGACGCGGTTCCAAACACATACGCCGCCTTGTTGAACGGCCCTCCAAAATCAACCGCCATCATACCGCCCAGAACAATACCAAGCATGATCTTGCTGCCTTCGCCCATGCCGGACAACGTGCTGTTCAGCCACTCGTTAAATGCGCCCATGGGAGGATTCACCAGGAAGATCATGATCGCTCCCATAAGAAGGATACCTGTAAACGGATAAAGGAGCACCGGTTTCGTTCCCTCCAGAGCCCTGGGCAGCCGTTCCAGCGCCTTTTTGATCAGCACCATCAGATAGCCCGCCACGAATCCGGCGATCAGCGCCCCGAAAAAGCCGGAGGAAATCCACTCGTCTTCCGGCAGGAATACGCTTGTGCCCGCTCTCGCCAGCAGACCGCCCACGATACCCGGCATAAGGGCGGGCCGGTCGCCGATCGCCATAGCAATGTAGCCTGCCAGGATCGGGAACATCATGCCAAAAGCCGTGTTTCCCGTGAGATTAAAAAATCTTGCCAGAGGCGTGCCGTTTCCAAAGATATCTGTCCCGGCATTTGCGCCGTCACACAGATAAGAAAGAGCCATCAGGATGCCTCCTCCGATCACGAAGGGCAGCATATGCGACACACCGTTCATCAGAGCCTTGTAGATCTTTCTCCCCAGACTTTCCTCACCTGCCGGAGACTCGCCGCCACTCTCCTGACCGGAGCTGTGATAGACCGGCGCCTTCCCGCTTACTGCATCCCGGATCAGTTCCTCAGGTTTGTGGATGCCGTCTGCCACTTTTGTCACGATCACCGGTTTCCCGTCAAAACGGGCCATCCTCACTTCCTTGTCCGCTGCTACGATTATACACTCGCAGTCCGCGATTTCTTCCGGTGTAAGAACATTTTTGTCTCCGCCGGATCCATTTGTCTCAACTTTGATCGAATATCCCATCTGTGCAGCCGTTTTTTCCAGACTCTCCGCTGCCATGTAAGTATGGGCGATACCCGTCGGGCAGGCCGTTACTGCAAGGATCCTGTATCCTGTCTCAGGCGCAGCCTGGGGCTTTTCATCCTCAAATTTTTCTTTCTCCGCCCGGTCCACACAGCCCAGAAACTCCTCTGCTGTAGCGGCTTTCAGGAGGTTTTCTTTAAAGGATTCGTCCATCAGGAGCATAGACAGCCTGCTGAGTACTTCCAGATGAACGTTGTCTTCCGTATTCGGAGCGGCGATCAGAAAGACCAGATTCACCGGTTCTCCGTCCATCGAATCATAATCCACACCATTGGGGATAACCATAGCTGCAAGACCGGGCGCGCGGACGGCGTCATTTTTTGCATGGGGGATGGCAATTCCTTCTCCGATGCCGGTCGTTCCTTCTTCTTCCCTCGCAAACACGCCTTCCATATATTTATCTGTGTCCGAGATATTTCCTCCCTTTGCCATGAGACCTACCATCTCCCGGATGGTCTCCTCCTTCGTCGCCGGGGCTCCGTTTAGTTCTATGCTGCAGGCTTTCAGCAGATCTGTAATTTTCATTTTCTTCCTCCTTATAAACCGTATTCGGATGCTGGTTTTTCAAGTTTCTCCACAATCTCTCCTCTTGAGGCCAGCCAGGATACAAACGCTGTGGCGCTTCCGGCCGCCGTTCCAAGTTCAAGAGCTTTTACATAGTCACCTGTGTTCAGGTATCCGGCTACAAAACCTGCGACCATGGAATCCCCTGCACCCACAGAGTTGACCACCCTTCCTTTTGGCGGAAGTTTTTTGTATGTTTTTCCCTCCTCTGTCACAAGGATCGCTCCGTCGCCCGCCATTGATACAAGCACGTTTTCCGCGCCCATCTCCTGAAGTTTTTTCGCATGCCCCACGATCTCCTCGTCACTTTTCAGTTCTTTCCCGAAAATCTCTCCCAGTTCATGGTTATTGGGTTTGATCAGAAACGGACTGTATTTCAGCACGTTGACCAGAAGATCTTTTGTTGCGTCCACTGCGATCCGCACACCTTTTCCCTGCTGTCTCTCCATGATTTTCTCATAGATATCTTCTGGAAGCGTATTGGGGATGCTCCCTGCCAGCACGAGCACATCCCCCTTTTCCAGAGCATCCAGTTTCCGGAAAAGTTCCTCTATAGCCGGTTCTGTGATAACGGGGCCCTGCCCGTTGATCTCGGTTTCTTCCTTTGCCTTCACTTTAACGTTGATGCGCGTCAGCCCCTCTTCCAGGGGGATAAAATCCGTATAGCATCCGAATTCCTCAAGCATCCGCTCCATCTGTTGACCGGTAAAGCCTGCTTTAAAGCCCAGCGCCCTGCTCTTATGCCCCAGATTGGACAGGATGACGGATACATTGTTCCCTTTTCCGCCGGGATAAATATGCTCCTCCGTGGTCCGGTTCACTCTCCCGGGCTGAAGTTCACCGGCCTGTACCACATAATCCAGAGAAGGGTTAAACGTCACTGTATAGATCATTTTCTCACCTCGATAATATTTTTCTCTTTTTTCAGTTCCTTATCCTTCACATTTGTCGTGATCAGCCAGGCATCTGAAAAATCTCCAAATTTTACCGGCGCAGTCTGACTGATTTTGGTTGAATCTGCAAGAACATAACATTTTCTGCATTTTTTCATGGCCGTTTCCTTGATCATTGCCTCTGCCGGGTCAGGAGTCGTATATCCGAATTCTCTGTCCGCCCCGTTGGTTCCGAAAAAACCTTTTGTGAAATGGTACCGCGCAAGACTCTCTGCGGCCTGAAGCCCGATCACCGCTTCCGTAGCCGGTTTGACCATTCCTCCGAGAAGGTAGACAGTAACGCCCTTCCTTGACAGCGCCTGTGCATGCGAGATCCCGTTGGTCACAAAGACAGCGTCTGTGGAAGAGATATATTCCAGCATGTGAGAGACCGTTGTTCCCGCGTCAAGATAAATAAAATCATTCTCCTCGATCAGTTTTGCCGCATATTTTCCGATTTCTTTTTTCTCCTCCGTGTTCTGTCCCATCCTGGAGGCAACCGCCACATCCTTTGCCGCGTAATCCATCTCCAGAGCGGTCGCCCCTCCGTGGACTTTCACGAGAAGCTTCTTCCGGTCAAGAACCGTAAGATCCCTGCGGATGGTCGATTCAGATGTGTGCAGTCTTTCCTTCAGATCCTGTACTGTAACTGATTTTTCTTCGTTGACTATCTGAAGGATCTGTGCAAATCTTTCCTCTGTCAGCATCTGCTTTACTCCTTTCTCTTTTTTATATATTAAGCATACATTCATTTTCAGTCATAGTCAATCATATTCGTTCATTTTCATTCAAATTAATCCATTTTCAGCAAAGCGCACAAAAAAGCCCTCATCATTTGTGCACCATGCCGACGGTTCCCGGGAATTCAGAACAGCAGATTTCCGGCGATATTCCAGCACGATGAGCTATGCGTCAGATAACAAAAACAGCCTTCTGCACAGAGAAAGTCCAAATGACAGCTGACTCTGTGTAAAAGGCTGTTGCGTGCCGTATAAATAACAGATTTATATGATTTCCCTCTGTAACCCCCCTGTCTATGACTCCTGAAACAGAGGTGTGGACAGATATCGCTCTCCAGTATCCGGGAGAAGCACCACGATTGTTTTTCCTTCATTTTCCGAAAGCATTGCTTCCTTTATCGCTGCATGAAGAGCGGCTCCCGATGAGATTCCCGTAAGTATACCCTCCCGACGGGCCAGAAGCCTTGCCGCCTCATATGCCTCTTCTTCCGCAACCGTGCAGATCCGGTCATAAATCTCCGTATCCAGCGCCTCAGGAACAAATCCAGCGCCTATACCCATCAGGCCGTGAGGTCCCGCCTTTCCTCCTGAGAGGACCGGAGATCCTGCCGGCTCCACCGCCACTATTTTTATATCTGGATTCTGCTCCTTCAGATAGCGCCCGGTTCCCGTGATCGTTCCCCCTGTTCCCACACCGGCTATAAACAGGTCTACCGTTCCTTCTGTATCTTCCCAGATCTCCGGACCTGTCGTTCTGTAGTGAGCGTCTGGATTGGCACTGTTCACAAACTGTCCCAGTACGACCGCATTGTCATTTTCTTTTTCCAGTTCTTCTGCCTTTGCGATGGATCCTGCCATGCCCCGGCTTCCCTCAGTCAGCACGATCTGTGCGCCATACCCTGCAAGAAGTTTCCTGCGCTCCACGCTCATTGTCTCCGGCATGACAAATACCGTCCGGTATCCTCTTGAAGCGGCCACGGCGGCCAGGCCGATTCCTGTGTTACCGCTGGTAGGTTCTATGATCAGGGCTCCCGGCTGGATTTTCCCCTGCCGTTCCGCCTCCTCTATCATACTGAGAGCCGCCCGGTCCTTCACGCTGCCCGCCGGATTAAAATATTCCAGTTTTATAAGGACTCTTGCCTTAAGCTGTTTATCCTGTTCAATATTTGACACCTCAAAAAGAGGAGTTTTCCCGATCAGTTCTGTTATGCTTTTATAAATCTTCATTTTTAACGTCTCTCCTTTCATTTCTGTCTGATATCTCTTCTCTCCGCTGCCGGAAAGAAGATGCTTCTATTCTAATTTATCCGCCATCTAATTACAACACCCTTATTCTTTTTGTATATTTTTACGAACTTAACAAGATTCTCATTGACTTTTATTGTTAAACATGCTACACTGACACAGTATCGGGTCAGTCGTGATCCGTACAGCAACTTTTTATTTTCTTATGGAGGTATACACAATGACAGGTACAGTGAAATGGTTT
>ERZ1643250.998-NODE-998-length-26696-cov-13.593108_pt1 | contig 26696 bp, 26 predicted proteins | sample MGYA00579262_ERZ1643250 | MGnify/ENA primary metagenome ERZ1643250 (study PRJEB29033, sample SAMEA4952265) | chicken gut metagenome | biome: Broiler Chicken; feature: Gastrointestinal Tract; material: Caecum | place: Ireland | collected 2018 | study: Broiler... | reverse complement strand
TTCCATAAAAACTACCTTTCGTAAAGTTGTGAACAATAGATAATTAGGTATTATCCTTATGTCCAAGAGAATTCATTACCAACTCAGGCTATCTCATAGCATACTGGGCAGATGATGTGTCCGATAGGATTATCTTTAATGAAAGCGCATATTCTCTGAAATTTTAAATTATGATTGCCCCCTATGTTTTAAAGAAAGAGGTTCCATTTGGAACGGTCTCTTATATAGATTGGTGAATATATAGAGTGGGAAAAGTTGACGAATACAAGATATAGTGGTATGATAAACTTGTAAATTATTTCATTTGGGAATATCCTGAATAAAAAATTTCATCTCGGAATGGTCCGAGATTTACAAACAGTTTGTGCGGAATGCACCTGAGAAGTCGGTTTTGGCTTCCGAAAGATTGATTCAGGCATCAGCCTGAAAAGACGGAAATGGCATCAAAAAGCAAAGAATTGTTTTTTGGTGTCTTTTTTTATGTTTCAGGCTGGCGGAAGGAGGGAAGAGTGGAACAGCCTTTGATAGGATATATCTATAAAAATGAATGGGAGGACAAGATAAAAAATGGATGTCACACCGCATCATGGAAAGTAATAATATGCGATATAGAAAGACAACAACTGAAAAATTAGGAAGAGGTATGGAACGTAGCAAAGAAGGGGTTACGTTCCTTTTTGTGCTGCGTTTTAGAAAATGATGAATGGAGAGCATCATGAAAGGAGGGAAAGCATGCATATCCATGAGTTTGCCGACTGCTGTGAGTTCTCGGAGGTGGCAATCGGTGGAACGCTTCCAGCCACGCAGGAATACAGGCATTTTTTAAAGAATCTGCATCCAAAGCAGATTTTGAATATGCAGATTTTGATTCCATTTTATGAAGTCCAGTTCCAGTATGAAACAATCCGAGGGAATCTTAGAACAGGGAAAAAATATTTTTTTGCAAACAACGGCGAGCATGAAAATATTGACCTGGAAATTGAGATGAAACTGGAGGACTGGGTACAGGATGAAAACCGCAGGAGGCCATACCGGGCAATATCCAATGTGAACATTCTGGATATACGCCGTGTGGCCTATGCAGATTTAGCACTCTGAAACAAACATGGTTCGGTATGCTGTCCCAAACGCCCTGGGAAGGGTTGCCGCAAGGTGTCTGGTGATTGCGCACGAAAACACCGAAAAAAGCAGATCGGCAAGCGGTGTAAAAGTACACGCCGGTAAGAATGGACTTATCCATCAACAGCAAAATCGTAATTGCTGGAGATGGAAGGATGAAGCATATCGTAAGTTTCAGCGGCGGAAAAGATTCCTCTGCAATGTTGATAAGGATGATAGAAGAAGGGATGCGTATTGATGATATTGTATTTATCAATGTGATGGCAACGCCGGAAATCGGCGCTGAATTCCCGGAAATGTATGAGTATATTGAAAAGATGGAGAAGTATATACACAGAAAGATTACGGTGGTTCCGTCTGTGATGAGTTTTGATGAAGGCTTTCACCGGAAGTACCAGTCAGGGAAAAGAGCGGGCAGTATTTATGGATTTCCACTGACGATAGGCGCATGGTGCAATGACAGGCTGAAACTTCGGGCTATACGACAGCACTACAAATCTTATGGGCCGCATATCCGGTATATCGGTCTTGCGGCGGATGAGACAGAGCGGATAGCAAGATTGGAGAGCTTTTGCCGGGCACCTTTGGCCGAATGGGGAATGACGGAATCAGACTGCATGGAATTCCTGCGAGAGCGTGACATGGTAAATCCGCTGTATCAGAAGTTCCGGCGTCTGGGCTGTTGGTTTTGCGTAAAGCAGAACCTGGATTCTTTGCGTGTGCTCAGACGGGATTACCCAGAATACTGGAAAATGCTGCTTGACTGGGACAAGGAAAGCCCTCGGACGTTCCGTCCAAACTGCACAGTGAGGGATTTGGAAGAGCGGTTTTCCAAGGAAGCGGCGGTTAATGAAGAAAGATTGGAGGAAATAAAAACGAATGGCAAATACCAGATTGTTTGACAGCTGGCAGATTCAAAAGGAGCTGCCAGCTCCTTTTGATAGGGCACTCGCAAATCGGCCGAGATATTCGACAAAGGAGGAAGATTGTTCCATCCATAACCGGATTACAAGGGGAAAGAAAGCGACATTGTTTCCTGTAGTACTCCGGGCGCTGTTAAACCTAATCCGGGAAGGAGATGGAAAGCACCTGGCTGCCGGAATGCAGGTTCAGAAAGGACAGACAGCGTTTTATTGTATGGAATATCACTGCAAAGCAGCGAATAGGGAATATGACTGTGCGGTGGTATATAATCCGAAGAACGGGCGGATAAAAGAAAGAATCCTGTGCGGTTCCGATGGCTTGGAAAACCCGTCGGAAGATATGCATGCAGCACATACGTCGCCTCCATTTCAGATTACAGATTCAGAGTGTACGGGGGAAGAACTGATTGCACTTCTTTCGTATGCAAGCATAGAAAAAGGGGGACCGCTCTATGATGAGGAATTTTCTCAGCATTACAAGAAACTTAAAGACAATCATGACAGCGGATGGAAGGATCCGGAGGGGATGCTGCATTCCGCATATATCTGCTGTGATAATCTATTTTGTCGGGTTGAGAATGGTTCTTCTCTACGGAAAGCGGGGATTCCCTTTGACAGGAACAGGTATGAGGATGGGAATGTGGATGTTTTGTCGGCTAAGGAACTCCGTACAGGGATATATATTCCCAACCATACAGCAATGGGGTGTTTTAATATATTTTATTTTCAAGACCGGGAACAGGAACATGAAATTCTGGACATGCAGAAGATTTACGGGAAAGAAATTCTGCTTTCTGAAGAAGAAAAACTTCTGGTGCCGAAACTGCCGCCTTCATATAAGGTAGGGAAATACGCTGCAGAAATTTTGAAAGCGGTGGATAAAACGCCTGCCCGTACATTTATGATGACGGGAAGCGCTGGTGTTGGAAAGTCAACGGATGCGCAGATTATCGCTCAGGTATTAGGGTATCCTTATTACTTTTTTACCTGTGGACCGGATACGGATGAACTTTCCCTTGTCGCTTCTATGGTGCCAAATACCAGGAAAGATAAGGAGAGGGCTTTAAGTTTTCCAACCTGTGAGGATATGCTGATGGATCCGGCAAGTGCATTAAAGGAGATGACAGGGGAATATCAGTGTGGAATCAGCCGGGAGGAAGCATTTTCTGAAATCTTGTCGGCGGTCTATGAACAAGGACGTCAGGCAGCAGGAAAGGAAAAAGATTTTACTATGGTGGAGTCTTCTATTATTACAGGCTGTAAGGGTCCTTCAGTAGTTGAAATACAGGAGCCTACAGTGATAGAGCGCCCTGCAGCACTGGTAAAACTGAATTCACTGCTGGACGATACGGCAGCAATCACACTCCTGAACGGGGAAGTGATTTACCGGCATCCGGAAACTATTATCATTCTGACAACGAACCTGAATTATGCCGGGTGCAGGAATTTTAATGAATCTGTGCTTTCCAGAGTACAGTTTGTCCAGCACAGAAAAGATATGACAGTGGAACAGATGGTCCAACGGGCAAGCCGGAGAACCGGATTTACTGACATGGAACTTTTAAGGGAAATGGCAGAAATTTCACTGGAAATCCGACGGCACATCCATGAAGAAGAAATCCAGGGTGGGCTTTGCGATTACCGGGAATATGAGGGGTGGATTTGGTCCTTTGTAGCAAAGGGGAATATCCTTGATGCGGCGAAGGATACTATTGTAGGAAAAGCCTCTATGGATTCGGAAGACAGGGAAGAAATCATGGAGATTTATGTACGACCCCATTTTGAGGAAGCAGCATAAAAAGAAAAGGAGGACAAGAATGGGATGGAACGAAAAGAAATATCGTCGGGAAATCAACAGGAGCAAAGAACAGCTTACGGATAAAGAGACATTTCTGTCGGCAAGGTATCGGGAATTATTGAGGAAAATGGCTTCCCAGATTACAGAAAAAGGAGTCTCAGACGTTCACACGTATGCGGATTCGGAGTCTAATTGTGCTGGCTGGTGTGACGGAAAGCGGATTGGGATTAACATAGCCAATGGAATCACAAACAGCTTTGTGCAGAAAGAACTGAAAAACATCAGTTTGATTGGAATCTTGGGACATGAGTGTGGGCACAGGAATTTTAGCAATAATGACCTGTTAGGAACCTATCTGTCTGGCATCAGCAAAGAAGGACGGCTGTACCCCTGTATGCCGATGGCGGAATCGGCGGAAGAAGAGAAAAATGTCAAGGAGATGCAGGAAGTTCTCCAAAACAGGAATCCATATTTTATAGGAGTTTTGCATGCACTTGCAAGGTATGTGAATAATTTTCTGGAAGACCTGTATGTGGAAGAACGAATGTGCCGGGAATATCCGGGAAGCATCCGGCGTGGAATCCAAATGAACCGAAGAAGATGGCTGGAGAAAAAAGGAACCGTCAAGGAGCGGAAAGAGGCAGTGAAACTGGAAACAACAGCTCTGTCGGAACTTTTAATGGAGTTTGCCGTTAGCGGAAGCATCAATGTTTGGAATGGGGAAGATGAGGCCTGCCTAAAATGCATGGAAGCATGTCGGCCATATTTGGAAAAGATACGGAGCGAGGACAGGGCACCATACCGTTTTCTTCTCACAAACCAAATCCTTTTAAAGATGTGGGGGTTTATCCAGAAAGATGCAGAGAAATTGAAGGAAGAAGAGAAAAAAGAAAAAGAAGAAAAGGGGGATGACAAAAAGGATGACAAAAAGGAAGAGAAAAATCAGGAGGAAAACGAAAGTGAAGGAACGCCCAAAGAACAGGATGGAAACGCTCAGGCAGAGGGCATAGAACAGGATGCGGCTGCACAGAATGGAACAGACGCTGAGGCTGAATGGAAAGATATCTTGGAGAGGATTGCAGAGATATTTCAAAATTCTCTACCTGTGTATTCGCCAGACCCTTTGCCGGATGACGGAGAAGAATTGCTTCAGGATACCTCAGGCATGGTTTGGCCGGAAGACTGGCAACCGGAAGACGGATGGATGGAAACGGACAATGCCAATCCGCCAGCGGAAAGCGGACAGCGGGAATCACCGATGCTTTCCGAAGAATTTTTGGAGGCAGAACAGAAACTGGACACTTTTTTATATCTGATGGCGAAAAAAAAGACAGACGATGAATATGAAAGCAGCCTGTATGCGTCTATGCTGAATCTTCTGAGCCAGATTGAGTTCGGACAGACACACAGGGAAGTGGAGATGAAATTATTCCGTTCGCTGCAGGTACCAGAAGAAGCTATTTTGCAGTACGGGGAGATGGAGCGCCAAATGCGACATGTGCGGAAGAAGCTGCGTGAGCGACTGTTACCGGTACTGGAAAAACGACGGTCAAGGATGGAATCAGGACTTCCCATAGGGCGCCAGCTGGATGTAAGCCATATCTATCGTCCAGACGGAAGGATATTTCAAAAGCGCCGAAATCCGGGAGAGACTCCAACGGCAGTGATCGCTTATCTGATTGACCAATCCTATTCCATGGCAGAATCCAAGCGCATTCAATATGCAAAGGTGGCAGCGCTTTGTCTGTATCAATTTGGGGTAGATGCTGGCATCCCGGTTTGTGTGTACGGCCACCATACCAAGTTAGGGGAAAATTGGCAAGAGCTGGTCTGCTTACATTCTTATGCAGAATTTGATTCCATAGACGGACAGGACAAATACCGGATTATGGGGATGAAACCCTACGGTGCGAACCGGGACGGCGCAGCCCTCAAATTTGTCGGCGAGATGCTGTTAAGGCGGCCCGAAGAACAGAAGTTGCTGATTCTGAGCAGTGATGGGCTGCCAAATGCAAGCGGATACAGTGGTGATACGGCAAAGGAAGACCTGAAAGCTGTCAAGCAAGAGCTGGAAAGCCAGGGAGTGCTTTTTCTCGCTGCGGCAATTGGGGAAAACAAACAGGAAATCCAGGAAATATATGGAGATGCTTTTTTAGACATCAGCGACATAAGGAAATTTCCGGTCAAACTGACAAATGAGGTTCTTAAAAGAATCGGATAGGAGGAAATGATGGGAGAAAAGATTTCAAACCAGATTGCGGTTTATAAAACGAATAAGGTACTTTTGGAGATGCAGAACTGCCTGAAACCGGCGCCGAAAGAATTCCCATGGCATATCCATGCTGCGGGAAAGAAAGAAGGCTATTCCCTGATTCGGCTGGTTGCAATGGATTACAGCGATAAGAACGAAACCATCAGTGTTTATGCAAATCTGAGACCGGATACGATATTGTATTTGTACGCACAGCTTTGCTCTGGATATGAGTATGTGCATTGGAATGAACAGAAAATTTTTAAAGATGAGGAAAAAGGAGGGGTTATCACAAGAATCCGAGTTGAGCGCAAAGAAGAGCATAACGGAGAAAAGCGCTCCTATCCATGGATTGTCAATATCGGCAATGGAAAAGGAGAGGTGGCCTATAACCGCAATGGCGGCCAATACTGTAAGGCAGGAACCTATGAGGAAGAAAAAAGTGTCAGCGTTAATCTGACCGATGAGGATTTTTTCTATCTGCTCAGCCGGACGCAGGCAGTCATCCGCACGTTTGAACAGAAAATGCTTTACCGGGACTGGGAGGTGCGCAATTTTCAAACGTTGTTCCGCTTAATCAAAAAAGAGCTTCGTTTCCTGCATGAGGAAGCGGACAGCCAAGAGCGGGAAACGGAGAGAGATGCAGCTTGATAGGAGGAGCAAGATGGAAATAAGAGAGAATCTGGAAGATGCGGTATTAGGACCGTTTTTCCCGAATGGTTATGTGATACGGTTGGGAAAGAGCCAGTATTTCCAGAAGTGGGGAAAAAAGAAAATCTGCTGCGCATCGTTTCCGTTGGCACGTTGTTTTTCAACAGTGGCTGCAGCAAAGCGTTATGCAGAACGTTGTTTTTGGTACGACGGCATGAATCCGCATATCTGTCAGATCCGTTGGTACATGGCGAACTGGGAGGGGGAAATGACTGGAAAACCATGTTACTGGACGGGAGAAAGCTATACATACGATATAGACCAGGCGCTTTCCTTTGCGGATTATGAGGGAGCAAGCGATTATCAGAAAGAGAGGGGGTTGTTGGAATATACCTATTTGGATTTTGCCCCGTTTGCTCTGGAAACGCTGCCGGAAGCGGCATAAGAAGCATCTCATAGGGATACAGCAAAAGGGTGTCAGGAAACTTCCTGCATCCTTTTGCTATATTGCCCGGAAAAGTAACAGCGAATATATTCCAGTCGAATCAGATGATTACATTAGTCGTAGGAAAATTGTTATAAAATATAGAGATTTCAAAGATTAAATGCGGTATAATGTATATGGATTAATGGAAGGAGAAGATAGATGGATACTCCTAGAACACCAGAAAAAGAGATTATATCTGTGCAGTATTATAATGTGATTTTCTATATGTTATTCCGAAGAGAAATCGATACCTTGAAGCAGAGTGCATTAAGTGGATGGATTAAAAGTGAAAGCAATATCGGGATGAAAGATATCTATGGGTGGTGTACGGCCCAGAACGTCCCAGTCATAATGAAATTTAAGTACAGAAAGGATTTCCCGGTAAAGGCAAATTTGTGGAACTTTATTTCCTATTGTAGATTTCTGTGGAATATGAAAAGAAAATTGAAATAGGAAATAATAGGAGTGGGTATTGTTTTGAATCACTACATATTTTCAAAAGTCTATTTAAAGCCGCAAAATTCCTTAGGAGAAGAGAAGGTAAAAATATGAATTTATATGCACCAACTTATATTTTAGAAGAATTCGGACCAGGAAATTTACTTTCTGCTTTAAAATCAGAATGTGAACATATTATTCATCTGCCTGTTAGAGCGATAGATTTTCATGTCAAATTTTCCAAAAACCAAGATTTTAATGCGGTAGCTTATGAGATGGGAGATAGTGCATATACCAATGTTTCAATTGCTACAGTTATACAATTATATCACCATGTTCTTTTGCTTATGGGGCGAAATGAACTTCTTCCACAAGTAGGAGAAGAGAGACCTTATGAGGGAATCTATAGGATTGAACATTTTGTGACTCCGGAGATATGCCAATATGACCATCGATATAAACAGATTGCATTCTACATAGGACCAGAAGACCCAGAACGTTTAAATTTAGCCGAACTGATTACGATATTTGGAATGGAATTCATATTATTTCATGAGTTAGGCCATCATGTAGGAGGACACTTGAAGTTCCTGGAAAGAAAGATGGGGGTGCAGCAGCTTTATGCGCAGGGAAATTCTTTCGCATTGGACCCACAGGCTTATCAGATGCTGGAGACAGATGCAGACGCAATAGCAAGTGCGTGTCTTTTAGAAAGTATTAGCACCAAGATTGATTTCTATATAAACAGTTTTCTTAACGGATCAGGAGAACTACTACCCCATTGTATAATGATTGCGCTTACAACGGTCTTCTTTTTGATGGATCAGGAAGATGCCGCTTATGACATTAATAATTCAAGATATATTCCAAGGGATGTACGCTTTCGGCTCATTGTACATATCATTCAGGATAAACTCAAAACTGACTACCAAAGCTGTGCTTTCTCTCAAACATCAGATAAACTCATGGATACGTTTCGTGTTTGTAACAGTCTCTTGGATGAATTATATACAGAAAAGGATTCGAAGAAAAAGATTGTGTTTGATGAATTTGATGAGATGCGAGAGTACTATAATAATACTTTACTTCCGCTTTGGAAGAAACTGCGCATTGAATTAGAGAAATATGCAGTAATAAATTTGCCTACATAGTAAAAGCAGAAAAAATATATAGAAAAGCAGAGGAAATGAGCGAATGAATAGAGAAGAGACTTTCAAATTCCGCAAAGAATTAGAGAAATATATGGAAGAACAAGCAGCCACTTTGGGATTTGACAAAAAAATAGGAAGTGATTTGGTAGAGTATTATATAGAAATATATCCAGATAAGGAGCCTATGATGGAACTCATAGATTTAAATCAAAAGGGTTCTTTTTCTGTTAAACCTGGAAATATTCAGGTGAATCAGAAAGCACTTCTTCTAGCAGCAGTAGAGTGGGCGCTGTCTTTTGGACTCCCAGACTCTCTTTTAAATTATATACAGCTTTATCTATTGTCCGCTGTTGCAATATATAAATCATTGAAAGTTGATTTAGACGAAAATGAAAGCTATATTGTACTTTATTTACATAAGAACCAGATGTATGAACAAGGAGAGGATGAGAAGTTATTTTTAAAAAATTTCAAAGTTTGGTACAGAAATCAGACAGGGGATGAACTGTCTGATATAAGGCTAAATCGGGCCATAGAGAATCTCTTGAAAATAAAGACCATAGTAATAGAAGGTGGCAAAGTGAGGTTGCAAGAGAGCGTCTGGCATAATAAATTGAGGTGAAAAATCGTAACACATAAGGAACTTTTATATAATTATAAGGAATTGATGAACTAACCATGATATGAACTCTGGATATAGCAGATGAGATATGTTAGATTAAATATGTAATGAAATCATGAAAGTATATTACCAAGAATTGGTGAAAAAGGGTAACAAAGGATGTGTTAGATTCTATAGGAAAGGAAAAATTAATGAGAAAACAAAATACTCATAATGTAACTGGGATTATAAAAACTGATAAAAAGAATATAGCATTTGCCAGTGAAGATTTTAGATTTGTTTTTATGAAAACTGATTTTTTAGGAGATAAGATTGTTTTAAAGGCTGATAAAAGTGGCTATATTTGGGGGACCACACATGAAAATACTACGATTGCTATATATTCCGGTACGGATATTAACATAAAAAGTACTCGAATTCTTAATACTTGGAATTATATTGTAACTAAAAATTTGCTGCCAGTGGAACATATGAGGTTCGATGGAATACGTTTTGAAAACGGAAGTATTAAAGATATTTATCCTTGTAATGCTTTACATGAAATACGGGATGAAAAAAACCCTAATTTATTTATATATGAAATGGATAAAGATAGTCGAATATTTGAACTTGTATCAAATGGATATGAGACAAAATGGAAATTTTATTCACTTGTAAAGCAAAAAAAATCTGTTACTGAAGGAGATTCTATTTCTAATGCTGATTCAATTTTGGACATAGAATTTAACGTGCCGCAAAACTTTTCTAGTTTGTTAGATTATTATAATCAAGTGTGTGATTTCTGCTCTTTTTTGACTTTTAGAAATAGTGTTTCTTTTGAAAAGATTTCTTTATTTAAAAGAATTAAGAGAAACCAAGAGAAAACTAATGTAGCTTTTGCAGAATGCTATATGAAAGCGCCAGATGTTATTTCACCTAGAAAATGGTTAAATATCATTCAAGTACATAATTTAGAAGAGACGGTATTTGAAAATATACTTAAAAATGCGGCCAAGGTGGATAAAAAGTATAAAGGCCTACCTCTATTAATTATACCAAAAGATGATAGGGATGCACATACAATAGACATAGGTAAAATAAGACATATATGTTCTACTTTAGAAATGGAATTAAATTTAGAAGGAGTGCGCTTGGAAAAATCCCCAGAGATTGTGGACTTGATTGAAGAGGTTAAAGAAATGGTTCAAAAATATAAGAAGGAGCAAGATAAATTGCGAGATGTTCAGGAAAGCAAAAAGAGTAATAAAATGTATGATAGTATCTTCGGAAGTATCGCACATTGGGATCAACCTTTAGCAAATAGGGTCTGTATGGCGTGGGATCAGCATATTAGTGAATTGGAGCCGTTTCTTAGAAGATATGATATTCCAATTACTCATGAAAGTATTGAAGGATTTGTCAAAGCAAGAAATAACATTACTCATAACGGAGGCACTGGAGTGAGTGACGAAGTAGCAAATACAGCATTTGCGCTAATGGGATTAATATACTGCTGTGCATTGACAAGATTAGGTATGGATTCTAAAGCAATAGCAGATATTATGACCAGAGGTATAATAGGATAAAATGAAGTTGAAAAAGATATGTTCATGAGCATTGAAAGGATGGATGTTATGTATAAGATAGAACTTACATTTGATAGCAGCAGCCTGACTCCGGAAGATATGGAACAGATTTGCAGGGAAACAGACCTGATATTTGAAAAAGAAGATTTGGATTGTGCAGACAGACAGCCGGGAAAAAGAATATATCTTGACCGAGGACACAAAGAGGATTATAGTAGATTTTGGGCGGCGTTGTTTGTGCTGAAAAGTTCCACAAAGATTACAGACCATTTGCAGGAGTGTTTCTGGTATAACGGAAATGATAAAGAAAATCTCATTACAGACTTTATAAGGAATTAGCTAAATACAGCATACAAAGAAAGGAAGCAATTTTGACCCAGATACTGAGGAATTGAAAATTGAAGAAACATTATCCTAAAGGAGATTGGCACAATGCGAATTATCATAAAAAACATTGCAATACACAGCGATGTTTATAAAATTACAAATATTCTCCAATTGTCAATGCAAAATCATTCCTCAGAATTAGCGCTGCATATAATGAAGTAGTATGCCGTGTTGTTATTGAAAATACAACATATTGATTATATAAACTTGACCAGCACTATATAATGTGCTAGAATAAAATTGGATTACATTTTATGCCCTGAACATTACAGGCAGATGATTTTGGTTCCGGAAATGAGTGCCGGAAGGGAAATTTGAGGCGAAGCCTTATATTTATAGAAAGACATCAGAAATCAGTGTGGTTTTTGGTGTTTTTTTATTGCCAAAAGTGGAAACCAGAGGTTTCAAAATGTTTATTACGGGCAAGAGAAGGAGGATAGATAGTAATCCAGCACATATAAAAACAGAATCTGGCGGACAGATGGAAGATTAGAAGGGCAGAAATGCTCTTTTTTATTTGCTTTTATCGCCGCCAGCCGGGATAACAGCAAAAGCTCCGTCAGAGTCGGAAAGGAGACACGAATGGTAGATTTATTTGCTGATATTCCGGAAAAGGTAGTTCTGGAAACGCTGGGAACAATACGAAACAACCTGTGCTGTATCGGACTATCTGGAGGGCACACAATCCGGAAGCATACGGATGTTCAGGTACAAATCCTGAAAAAGAGGCTGACAATGGAAGATATTCAGTTTGCGACTTCCTTTTGGGATATGGAGGTTGCATTGGCTGTGGTACAGGAGTTATTAAAACGAAACTATGATGCAGAAGTTGCCACATGGCTGCGCATGAAAGGCAGTGACTGCCTGCCGGTCTATGGTAGGTTTCCTAAGAGTATCGGGTATGGATTCAGAAAAGGAGATAGCAGGTTGAAGGAGGACTTGCGACGGGCCTGCCTGATCCTGGTGAAGGACGGCAGGGCTGACTGGGGCTTCCGTGTCCTGACCAGCTATCCTGTGTTTTAAGAAGGAGGCAGCTTGAAAAAAACAATCAAACTGGAGGTCATAATGGCAGGTCAGTTTCCAATCCCGGAAGGGAAGAAAGTCAAGTTTACGTTCAGCGAGAAAGAAAAACTCTATTATGCGGAAAGTGACGGAAAGGTTTTTGGACTGGCCCAGTATTTGAAGAAAGGGAAAGCAGTCCAATTGAAGCAGTTGGGAAACTGTTTCTGTGGATGCGTGGTCAAGTCTTTGCCGGAGTTACGAAAGATTGTTGTAAAAGTTCCGGCAAAAGGAGAGCGGGTTGGTATGAAATGGGAAAAGGAGATGAATATGCGGGATATTACTGTCTGATGATTGCTATTATCTGTAACGTCAGCGCAGATGAGGCATGGCTGATGTATTGGCATGAGCCAGAGCATCCGGTATGCCAGAGGATTTTTAAGAAGCGGCGGGGACACCAACTTCTGCATGAAATGGAGATGCAAAGAGGGAAGAACTCGAAAACTGGAAAGGAGGAAAAGAATGGTAGATTATAAATTGATTGCAAATATATTCGGCGATTTTATGGGAGCATATACAGGCAAAAAACCGGTGGGAATCCGGGAACTGTATCAGAAATACGAAGGAAATTCGCTGTTCCTTGCGATGATTGGAAATCTGGACGAAGCCTTAAAAATACAGGCGACAGTATTTTTGCGGGACATCTATGAATTATTGAAGCCTTATCGAAGCAGGCTTTTAAAAGAAAAAGAATGGGAGGATGTGGTGAAGGGTGTAGGAGAACTCAACCAAAAATATAAAAATAATGTATGGTGCAGGCAAATTACCTTGGAGTTTCTGGAGCTTATGGAAAAAGACGATAGGGAATTGCGGAAAATGGAGGAGAGTGTAGAAGAGTCTGAAGAAGCAGCCTAAAAACCAATAATGAAAGAAGGGTGGGAGAAATTCCGCCCTTCTTTTATCAGGCGAAAAAGGAGGATATTATGCTGGAAACGATGGTCACAAATACAAGGGAGCTTAATAAAGTTGCGAATTATCTCCGAAATCAGAAAGAGATAGACCGGCTTCGGAAACTGGCAGAAACATGGCAGGTACCGTATAACCATGTAACGGAGTTTATTGCAGGAAAGAGGGTCCTTTTAGCGGACATTGATGTAGGCGAGAAGGAATATACAACGGTAAATGCGAAACTGGCAGAAGAGCTCCATATCCTTGATGATGTATATTTTGCGGATGCTATTGGGGCGTATGTGTGCCGAAAAGCCAATAATGCCGTCTATAGAGGGCGGATTATGAAACGCCATAAATCCTTACAGAAATGCTTGGATTATGTGCTAAGAAAAGCACTCGAAGAAGCGGAGGAGAAATATGGAAAAGAGAAGATGCGCGCTCAGAACGGAGTCGGCATAACGCTATCGGATGCACAGGTATTTCAATGGGTAGATGACTATTATGCATTAGAGGATGAAAAGCAGGAAGCAGAAAAACGAGAAAAGGCGAAGAAAGAGTTCTTGGAGGAAAAACAAGAACGGCTTAAAAGAGAAGAAAAGGCGAAAGAGTGGAAAGGCATGCAGGACACTGCCCAGAAAAAGAAGGAAGATAAGGAAAGAAGGGAAAAGGAGGCAAAAGAGAATGTACAGCTGTCATTTGACTTTCTAAGTAGCAATACGGAATCTGAAACTGAGGAAGATGTTTTACAGGAATCTGTTCCTGGGGAATAAACGGAGGAATTTGATGAAAGCATATAAAGGGTTCCATAAAGATCTGACCTGCATCGGTTATCAGTTCAATAAATATGGGGTCAACCGCACCAAACAGGCAAATTGCAGCAAAAATGGATTTCACTGTGCGGAAAATCCGCTGGACTGTCTTTTCCATTACAGAGATTGGAAAAATTCTGTATATTATATGGTAGAAGCGGGCGGAGACATAGATGAGGATGAATTTGACAGCAAGATTTCCTGTACAGAGCTGAAGCTGATAAAAAAACTGTCATTGTTAGAATTATTGTCAGAGGGGATTGCTTATATGGTTCGTTATCCTAATCGACCTTTGAGCCAGATTGTTTTTAAAGAATCTGGTGAGGCACCGGAAGAGGGATATGCGGTCATCCGGGGCGCAAATCCCAAAGGAAAAGGAAAATCAGGTGCAATCTTAGTTCTGCTGAAGGAAGAAGAACAGAAGATTACAGAGGTGGCAGTCCTGATAATTGACGGAAAATCACATTTTCCCAATGTGTGGTACAATATTTACGGGGAAGAAGAAAGCGAGCGTGCAGCATGAGGAAACGGAAAAAAGAACTGTTAGAATTTGGAAACCAAGAAGCGCAGGATAAGCTCATCCAGCTGGCGGCTGAGGATAGACCGACATTTTCTCATTGGTCAAAGGAAGCATTTTATCGATATGCCCTGTATCTTTCCACAAAAGTAGACGGAGACTGGATGGCGGTCTTTCTATTTCAGGCAGACAGCCTGCGGTTGGGAGGACGGAAGCCGAGGTACATCGTTTTCCTTGACCGGAAAGAAAAGGACTTTATTACTTATGATTTGCTGTATGGAAAATGGCGGGAGGCAACGCTGGAGAAATTAGTGCCGGTAGCATATAAGTTCTGCGACCAGATATTTGTTCCAAAAGAGGAAGAACAGATGCTAAAGACTTTTTTTGATTCTGATAAAAGCGGAGCTTGGCCGGTTTACAATTTTCAAATGGGAGTGCGGAAGGCACAGCTGGAACAACGCCACAGGAGAGAAACCGACCCGTGGGACCAGGATTTGAAAGAAGTGAACGAGGCATATCCAAAAGACTGGAAAAGCTGGCTTGGACGGTATGCAGTCAGGCAGCAGTTTATCTTTTACCAGTATAAGAAGAATGTACGGGAAGGATATTGCAGTTGGTGCAGAAAATGGGTTCCAGTCTCAGAACCAAGACATAACAAGATGGGAAGATGCCAGAAGTGCGGCAGCAAGATTCAGTATAAAGCAACGGGGAGAGCCGGTTCTTTTGCCACAGAGCCAGATATTGCGTATCTTTTGCAGAGATGCGGCGAGCGTGTGGTTTTGAGACAGTTTCAGGTGAGGGTATTCTATAGGCCTGAAGAGTATCTAAAACCAGTAATCGCTTGTTGGGAAAAGGTACGGCTCCTTTTGGATGAGCAGATGAAGGAACATGTATATGGGTATGATATTTATAAAAATCAATCCTTACGCTGGATACGTATAAATGTAGATGGGAAAGCAGTGCGGCACTGGTATGAAACACCTGGTGCAGTCTATCGGAGAACGTTACCGGCGCTGAACCGCACTTTTATGAAAAAAACAGGCTTTTATGAGATGGCACAAGACAGGAGAATTTTTGATGCGGTAAATTATCTTTCCTACCAGAGCGAGCACCCGTATCTGGAAAGGTTGGTTAAAGCAGGATTGCTTCCCTTTGCGGAAGAGCTGGTAAAAAGCAACACTTTGCTGGAAATAGGTGAACACGGAGAACTGGGAAAGTGCTTAAAGATTGACCGACAGCTATTAAAGCGGATGCGCCGTATGGGCGGCGGCATAGATTGTCTGCAGTGGCTTCAGATGGAAAAACGACAGGGGAAAAAGATTTCTGATGATACCATTGGATGGTTTTTAAAACAGAAGATTACTCCGTCTTCTGTTTCTTTTGTGTCAGACCGCATGAGTGCAGTGCAGATCAGTAATTATCTGAAGCGGCAGGAAAAAGAAATGAAGAAAGGATGCAGACAGGTCCTTGAGACATGGAAGGATTATCTCTCCATGGCAGGAAAACTGGGAATGGACGTTTCAGACCCCATTGTTTACCGCACAGGAAAATTGCAAAAACGGCATAATGAAGCGGTATGTCTGTTGGAGAAGAAAAATCTGGAAGAAGAAGCGGAAAAAATGAGCCGCCGTTATCCAAAGGTATCAGAGGTTTATCGGGAAATCCGTGGAAAATACGAATATCTGGAGGATGAGAAATATGCGGTAATTGTTCCGACTAATCTCTACGAGGTGATGGAGGAGGGAAGGACGCTTCATCATTGTGTCGGGAATCAGGAGCGGTACTATGACCGGATCAACAGGCAGGAATCCTATATTCTCTTCCTGCGCAGGAAAGATAATCTGAAACAGGCTTTTTATACTCTGGAAGTGGAGCCGGGAGGGACCATACGGCAAAAAAGAAAGGAATATGACCGGCAGGGGAAGGAAATTGAAGAACTGACGCTCTTTTTAAAAAAATGGCAGACAGCGGTGAGGAAAAGGCTGGTGCCGATGGACGAAATACTTGAAAAGAAAAGCAGGGAGCTTCGGACGGAGGAGTTTGACCGGATGAAGAAAGAAAAAATTGTGATACGTGGAGGTGATTATGCAGGGAAATTGCTTGCAGATGTGCTGCGGAAAGATCTGATTGAAAGCAGCCGGGAAGAATCAGGGAAAGCAGCTTAGGACTACGCAAAAACGCATCCGGCCAAGAGTATGCTGGCTGGATGCGAAAAAGGAGGCAACAATGCGGAAAAAGAAACTTTTGGAGCATCCAGTCAGGAGGTTCCAGGAAGAGGAGCTTTCCAAGCTCCCGAAAGATAAGGGGAAGCCGGTTGTGATTGCGGAACTTTTTTCCCAGGGAGAAGAAACGGTCCTTGTCCTGAATGTATACGAACCGAAGATATTGGAACAGTCGAAATTTATGCCTTCCTACCGTATTTTCCAGTCCAGTGCGACTTATCTTACGCAGGATATTAAAAACGGGCGGTGGCGGGGGTGCTCGTGGAAACATATGCTTCGTGATTGTGATCAATTGGGATATTTTTATGGTTACTTGCTGCCGCATATCTTTGACCATGAATCAGAAAAACGAATTGCGGAATATTTCGGAAAACCATCTGAGGCAGACGAGGCCTTCTGGTTAGTATTTAGGGCGCAGGGGAGAATCCTTAAAAGAAAGAATGAGCGGAGAAAACGCAGGACCTGTGAAGTGACGAGAGAAAAGATGGACTCAGTACCGCCAGTTGAGAAGGACTTTTTGAAATGGGCGGAGGAAGAAGGGATGTATTGGAGCCGTTTTGTTTTTTACCAATACTCAAGGAAAAAACAAATGCGTGGCTGGTGTACGTGCTGCAGGCAGGAGGTCTTGATTGAAAAGGGCATGGTGCGCCATAATAAAAAAGGAATATGTCCAAACTGTAAAAAACAAGTCACCTTCATTGCGTCTGGCAGGAAACCAGGGCAAATGACGCATGTAGCTAAAATATCTAAGCTGGAGTGTATAGACGGAAAACTTTTGTACAGGGAATTTTCTATAAGCAAGGATTATGGCGGCATATATCCGCATACGTGGAATTTTGAATGCACAGAAGAGATGCGCTGGTATCTTAATGCGGAGGGGAGGATTGAATCATACCGCCGATGCATTGAGTATGGGAGCGTGGGAGAATGGTACCGAAGCCGGAAGACATACACAGAAGCAACTATTTTATATCCGGGCGGCATTTTGGAAGCGGTATCTAAGACACCCTACCAGTATTGTGCTTTGTCCGATTACTTGAAAGCTAATCCAAGAGAGAAGATATACCCTGTAGGCTATCTCCAAGCATATCAGAAATTTCCAGGGTTGGAGTATCTGGTAAAAGCCAGGCTATATAAGATTGTATGGGATTTGATGGAACTGCCGGGAAGGACAAGAAACCTTAAAACGGGAAGGGACCTTCGGACGGTTTTGGAGATTAAGACAAAGCAGGAAATGGAGCTTGTGCGAAACAATATGGTTGGATTGAATGATTTGCGCAATGTCCAGAAGTTCATTGCGGGAGGTGTAAAGCTTACCAGTGAGGAGTTGCTCTGCTGTTTCAGGTTATATGGTGCAGATGAGGAACTTTTAAAGGACAACCAGTATCTCCCACTCAAAAAATTAACCGGCTATCTTGCCAGCCAAGTGGATCGTTTTGGGACAGGTCGTGGCTGCCGGCTGGACCAGAAGTCGGAAACCATTGAAAATCAGGAAATAGATGAACACAGGAGATTTCTTGGACTTTGGCGGGATTTTGTCCGTTTTATGGAAGAACTGCATTATGAAACAAAGAATGAAATTCTATTTACGCCGTATGATGTACATAAGGAGCATGACCGGCTGTATAAAGAATATGAAGACATGCGGAATAAAAAGAAGCAGGCGGAGCAGAGAAGAAAGGACAGGAAACTAAAAAAATATTTGGCAGAAGAAAAGAGCCTATTAGACGGAAAAATTGAAAATAAAAAGTTTCAATTGGTGGTTCCAGAAAGCGGCGCTGAAATCCGAAGAGAAGGTCGTCTGTTAGGACACTGTGTTGGTTCCTATACAGATAATGTGCTGTTAGGGCAATGCCAGATTTATTTCATAAGGAAAAAAGAGGAACCCGAAAAGCCTTATTATACGGTGGAATGGAAAAAAGGGCGGATTGTCCAATGCAGAGGCAAGAAAAATTGCGGATATAATAAAGAAATGGAGCTTTTTTTGAAATCTGCTGAGAAAAAAGTGAACCGCCTGAAGAAATTTGATGAAAAAGCGGCATAAAGGAGGATAAGATGATGTACTTGCCAAAAGAAGACTGGAACTATTTTCAGAAGCATACCATACGGGAACCGGCTGATACTTTGTATTGGGGATTTTCCTGTTTTTCGAGGCAGGACTATTCTGACGTTGTAAAAATACCGTCGATAGATGAGGTAACATACGGGGTGTATTCCACAGATGGAGGAACCTTTGCAGAAATGACCATGTACTGGGAATATCTTCAGGGAGAATTGGCTCCTTGCTTGCGGGTTTTTCCCGATGCATTTCTCTTGCTGGGAAGCCCTACGCACCAGAAACTTGTAAAAAATCTGCAGGCGGAAATGCTTCAGACGTTTACCCCGGATGAGTTTTCGAAGCTGCTGATAAAAATGGGTTTCCGTGATGGTTCAGACAGAAAGTTATGTGGATAGGGATGAGAGAAGCCGCAGATTATGAGCCAGGCATAATTTATAAAAAATAGTGGATTTGATAGAGGTTTTGAGGGGATTAGATGCAACATAAGTAAAAAATTCGTGTTTACAGTTAATATTATGAAGAAACAGCTTGACGTAGTTGTATTGCAGTTGTTTTTTCATAACGGCTTACTAAGGAGAGAGATTGAATGTACGATGAATTTCAGATAATCGCCAACAATATCAAAACGCTGCGTATCAAGAAAGGTTATACACAGGAGAAACTAGCAGAAACTGCAGGAATATCTGTGTCCCATTTAAGCAAAGTGGAGACAGGGCAGAAAAGGATGGGAATGCAGACTTATCTAAAAGTCCTGCGGGCTTTGGAGGTAACGGAAGAAGAGTATATCTCTGTGACGGTTGAAAAAGAACAGGATGTAAAATGGGAAAAGTTCAAGAAGATCATGGAGGGATGTACAGAGGCAGAGGAACATTTTTTGCTGGATACGTTAAAACAGATGAAAGATAATCTGCAATTGCTGCGTGCTCATGAATCCCCTGTGGGAGCTTAGGCTCTCACGGGGGAATTTTTTATCGGTAAATTCGGACAAATATGCGGGATATTTGCCAGAAAACGCTAAAATAAGAAGCAAAAATAATGTCATAAATATGCGGAAATTCTGAAAGGGAAAGAATCTTAAAAAACTGGTCCTTATAGTCCCTGTTCAGAAGCGACAGGGGAACTTATAATGAGCTGTGTCTGAAAATTTGGGACAGTGCAAAAGAGAAAGCCGGCAACAGTTTGGCGGCGAGGAAGAAGAAAAACAGGAAAGGACATGGGAGACATATGCTGACAAGAGAAGACTTGCTGCATATGAGGAACGAATCCTTCGAGGATGTGGATCTGGAAAATGTGCCGGATATTGCAGAATTGAAGATTGATGCGAAAAAGAACAAAAGAGAGAAAATCAAAGAAGTGTTAGAATCCGGACGGAATCCGTATTTTGTAAAGAGCGGAAAAGTTCTGATCAAGATTGGATTTGCGTCTTCTAACCGTACCATAGAGGAAGCCTTGGAAAGCCTTGTAGAGATGAAATATTGACAAAAATGGCGAAGGAAAGCATACGGCAGGCAATAACTTTTCTGCTGAGTGGACAAAAGGCGGAATCCGTGATATGATACTGGCATGTAGAGGACTAGAAGCAGCCGGAATTCCAATCATTATGCGACACTGGCGGAACAGAAGATTGGAGTAAGGGCTATGAAAAAACTAAAAATTGAAGCAATCTATTATACGGCTCTTTACCTGCGCCTGTCAGATGATGACGGGGATGTCAGGGAGAGTAACAGTATATCTAACCAGAGAATACTGCTGCAAGGTTACATGAAGGGGAAACCGGAGTTCGTTATCGTTAAGGAATGTGTGGACGATGGCTATACTGGTACGAATTTTGACCGCCCCGGATTTCAGGAATTGATGCGTCTGGCGAAAGAGGGAAAGATCAACTGTATTATTGTAAAAGACCTTTCCAGATTCGGCAGAGACTTTTCCGGTGTCCTTCAGTATGTCGAACGCATATTACCCCAGATGGGTGTGCGTTTGATTTTAGTGAACGATGGCTATGACAGTATTTCTCCAAATCATGATTTTATTACCCTTCGTTTAAAAAGTTTTATCAATGATATTTACCCTGCGGATACATCTAGAAATATCCGGGAAAACCTGCATGCGAAAATGGCGGTTGGACAGTGTGTTGCGCCTTTCGTTCCCTACGGGTTTTTGAAGTCTCCGGAAGATAAGCACAAACTGATTTTGGACCCGGTAGCGGTTTCGGTTGTGCAGGATATTTTCCACCTGAAATTACGGGGACACAGCATGAAAGAAATTGCTGAAATCCTGAATGATAGAGCCATCCCGACGCCTTATGCTTATAAAACCTGTCACCAGCAACAGAAATTTAAGACAAGTTTCTGCAAAGGTGGGAATGGAAAATGGGAGGCAACCATGATCCGGCGCATTTTGACAGATGAGAAGTTTACGGGTACATTGGTTCAGGGAAAGACAACAACACCAAATTATAAGGTAAAGAAGATTATCTATAAAGATAAGGAAGAATGGGTCCGCTGCGAAAATGCCATTGAGATGGCGGTGGACAGACACACCTTTGATGTGGTGCAAAACCTTCTGGAAAAGGATGCCCGGCGTTCGGCAGAGGGAGCGGCATTTTTGAGTGGACTTGTAGAATGTGCAGACTGCGGACAGAGCATGATACGGAAAAGCCCAGACAAGAAGCATTACTACTATGTGTGCTCCTCTTATCTTTATGAAAAAGCGTGCTCCAGTCACAGCTTCAGCGAGAAGAAACTGTCGGACGCAGTGAAAGAGACAATCCGCTATTATATTTCTCTTCTGGCGGATATGGATGAAGTTCTCCAGTATGTTCAGCAGTCATCGCTGCCGGAAAAGAAACTGTACGAAGCAGATTTGCAGCTGGATATGCTAAAACAGGAGATGCAGCGGCTCCTAAAGATTAAGAAGAATCTATACGAGAGTTTCTGCGACAATATCCTGGATGAAGAAGAATTTCGTACATATAAAGCAAAATATGACCGACAGCTTGAAGAGATTGAGTCGGCAGTGCAGAAGCAACAGGCAGAGATTGCCAATATGGCGGAAACGCTGGAAAAACAGCGTCAGTGGATGCAGTATTTTCTGCAGTACCAGGATAAGGAAGAGATTGACCATATGATGCTTGTTATGCTGGTGAAGCGTATCCGTATCCATGAGGGAAAACGGGTAAGCATTGACTTCTGGTTTGCGGATGAATTTGAGAAGACAATCTCATTTCTTCGGACGGTGAATCACGTACAGCCAAATGAAACGCTGGAATGCTTCTTGCTTAAAGGAGGTGTGGAATATGCCCAGAGTAAGTAAGAGGAAAAAAAGGAGCGGAAACGGACAGGTACAGATAAAATACTATCGAACTTATATTTATGTGCGTCTTTCTATCAAAGACGGAGGTCATGGCAGAGACGACACGATTTATACGCAGAAACAGGTGTGTATTGATTTTGCAGATAAGCATCCGGAACTAGTCGTGGAAAAAGTGTATACAGATAATGGAGTGACAGGAACAACGTTTGAGCGCCCGGAATTTGAACTATTGATGGAAGACGTCCGCGCAGGAAAAGTGGATTGCATTTTAGTGAAAGATTTTTCAAGGTTCGGGCGGGACGCACTGGAAGCGGTAGATTTAATCGATGTGGTGTTTCCGTCCCTCAATGTCCGTTTTATTTCTGTCCTGGATGATTATGATAGCGAAAATCCGGCCTGCACGCAGGACAGGGTAACGCATATCTTGACACACTTTATGAATGACTACTATGCAAGGGAAGTATCGGACAAACTGGTACAGGCACACCAGATTTCAAGAGAAAAAGGGGAGTTTTGGGGTTCAAGGCCTCCCTATGGATATAAGCGGTCGGAAAAATCCAGTAAGGAACTGATTCCGGAAAAGACAGAGAAAGAAATTATCCGAAAGATTTTTTACTGGTTTGTATTCGAGGATATGTCCAGTTACGATATTGCGAAAGAATTAAATGCCGAAAACATACCAAGCCCGTCCGAAAGCTATGAAATGCGTAAGTATGGAGAAATAAAAAAGAAGAAACGGCGGTATTGGAGAGCGGACGGTATCAGGAAAATCCTTCGGAATCCGATATATATTGGATGTGCCGTTTACGGGAAAACAAAGCAGAAACTTTGTGAAAATATGCCGTTGCTTCTAATCCCAAAAGAGCAGTGGGAAATCAAAGAAGACGCATGGGAGGGAATTGTAGAGAAAGCGATTTACGAGAAAGCGCAACAGATTTTAGCAGAGAATTGGAAAGATGTACTTCAGGTATGGGCGACAAATCCTAATAAAGAACATGCGGCCAACGGACCGTTTCTTGGAAGAATTTATTGCGCATCGTGTGGACGGAAACTGGCAAGGACTAATATCGGCCCAGCAGGAAATCCGTATTATCGCTATTACTGCCCTACGGTAAAAATAGCGAAACGAAAAAACTGCATTGTTTCCATAAGCGAAGAAACCATTCAGGGTGCCGCCACTGCCGCATTACGTTATCAAATCGGGCTTGCGGTGGACTTTAAGAAAAAGTACGGAGAAGAATTTTATAAAAAACTAGAACAGGAAACCATGCAACAGGTTACGAAAGCCCGGGAAGGCTATGAGAAATATGAGCAAAAACTCACACAGCTGTTTGAACATTATGCGACTGGAATCCTTGATAAAGCGGAATACATGGAACTCAAAACCACTTACACTGCAGAGCAGCAGAAAAAGTATCAGAAAATGATAGAAACCAAAAAACATTATCAAGAACTCCTGGATAAGCTGAAAGCGAAAATAGATTGGGCCGATACCTTGATAAAGTGTAGAAGATTTCAAACGTTGAATGAAGGTATGGTGAGTCGCTTTATAGAAAGGATTTCTGTGAAATCTGAAAGTGAAGTGACTGTAATCTTCTGGTTCCGTGACATTTTTACAGAGGAGTTTTCCAGACATCGGGAAGGAGGGTGCCAGGATGTTTTATAAATATGTAATCGGATATGTACGGCTTTCAAGAGATGATAAAGACCGCATAGATGAGAGCAACAGCATTAAGAACCAAAAGCTTCTGATACAATATTTCGTCGAAAAGAATGATGAATTCAAGGGCAGTAAAATCGTGTTTTTTGTGGATGACGGATTCTCAGGCACTTCCTTTAACCGGCCTGGTTTTAGACAAATGATGGATTATGTGCAGAGGGAAGACTTTTGCTGCATTATAGTGAAAGATTTGTCCAGATTCGGCAGGGATACGATAGACAGCCAGAACTATCTGGAAAAAGTATTGCCGTTTCTTCACGTGAGGTTTATTGCAATCAATGATTTTTACGACAGCAATGTATCCTCTATGCAAAACAAAGATACAGAGGTGAAATTTAAAAATCTCATCAACGGCATTTATCCTCAGATTTGTTCCAAGAATATCAAACAGGTAATGCGAAAAAATGCTGAAATAGGGAAGTATCATGGGGCGGTCCCTCCCTTTGGCTATAAATTCCCGGAAGGATGCCGGACAGCCTTGCTTATAGACGAAGAAGCGGCTAAAACAGTACGGTTGATTTTCCAATACTTTTTAAGCGGAAAGAGAAGTATGGAAATCGCACGCTTGCTTAATGAAAATCAAGCTATAACGCCGACAGAATATATGCGTGAAAAAGGCTATCGCAGGAGTCTTTCGGGTGCACCCATCTGGACATGCGACATGGTAAACAGAATTTTGAAGAACCTGTTGTACACGGGAACGATGGTGAATCACAAAACGGAAAACAAGATTATATCAGTTAAATCCCCCCAAAGTGTACCACGTGAAAAGTGGATCTGTGTTCCGGGCACCCATGAAGCAATAGTTTCTCAGGAAGATTTTGAGACAGTAATGAAGATTTTACAGAAAAGAAAAAACAAAGTTACTATGACAAAGAAAAGAGAAACCATAAAGCCGGTTCTGCATGGAAAAATAAAATGTGGGCACTGCCGAAGAAAGGTACGAATCCGATATGATGGACCATATAAAAATATAAAATTTTACTGTACCTCTGTTAGAACAGATACTTCGATGGGGTGTTACGCAAAAGGATACAATATTACACAGATTGAAGAAATCGTACTTGCATTAATCAGGGAACGAGCGGCTTTTGCAGAAAAATCCATAAAAGCAGAAAAGCTGATAAACCAGACATTGGACAGTTCTAAGACAAAGAAGCGGAAAGCTTTGATGGAGAGAAAAATCGAGAGATGCAAAACGGAAAAGATGGAACTGTATGAAAAATATGTGGCTGGGGAACTGGAGCGGGAAGACTATTTATTACGCAAAGAAAGCGTAAACCAAAAGGCAGTTGGATTTCAGGAAAAAGTAGATGAAGCAGAAAAGATACTCCTAGAAGAAAAAGTGAGAAAGGAACGAAACTCTCACTTGAAAGGGATTGCCAAGTATTCAGAAATAAGCGAATTATCCAGACCAATTGTTGATGAACTGATAGAGACTATATATTTTTATGACCCTGAACATATAGAAGTTGTCTGGAGCTTTAAAGATGAGTTACTGGATTACTGTAAAGAGTCTGGCAAGATGAAATCCATTTAAAAAGTAATAACATGAATTTACAAAAGAGGAGGAGATGATAAGAAGGTGCATCATCTCCTTCTTCGTAAATATAGAAAACAGGAGGAGCACAAATGTTGTATATTGAACAGAAATCAGTAGAGGAATTATGCTATTTGGTCAATGAAAAGGGTTATTTTTCGGAAGAGGCGGACCGGATTCAGGGAGAAATCGAGTATTCTAAAAGGCAATATGAAAAAATGATTCAGCAGCAGCGGTACATCTATGACCGAAATAAAGAAGCAATCTGTGTTGTAAAATATTATCTTTATCTTCTCCAACAATTAAAACATAAGTTCCCCTATGATGCGATGGGATGTGAAATAACAGTTCCGCTACTGATACTAGAAGAGTTTCAAAAGAAAGATATTGCGAAAAGGATTGTGGAATACACAGAAAATAGATTGGAACTGGACAGGCAAAGACTGCGTGGTGAAATACAGAAATTTGTTACGGTGCAGCTAGATCCAAGGGGGATTGCCCTTTACATGGACATTTTGAGACAGAGTAACTTAAGGCTAAAACAGGGAGGTGAATAAGGATACGAGAACCTAAAAATATAGGGTGTAGGCCTTAGAGGATAAATTCACAGATAGTAATAGTATTTACAATCTGTAAAATCCGGCAGGAAGAGTAGCAGATAGCGGAAAAGAGCTGGGACTCTATCGGTTCAGTCGATACTTTTGGTAATTTAGAGATTATTTATTGGAGACCTCTTGAGTATCTTTATCCGGTTGTCAGACGCTCTTCTATATCAGAAGAATAGAGTAAAAGAATATATATTTTGTAGAAATGAAAAAGTGAATAATAATAAAAATCTTTTTCTGATAAGATTTCTGGAAAGAATATATAGGCTAAATTTTAATAGAAACATATATAAACTTTAAGAAGGATGGATTGCAGGATTTTTGAAATAAATAATCGCTGTAGGATAGCGAATTAGTTGTCAAGCGGAGTTGACTGGAATCTCTCCAACAAGTAATATCTAAATTACCAAAAGTATCGACTGAACCGATAGAGTCACAGCTATTTTCTGCCATCCACTACTTGTTGGAAGAAGTAAAAAATTCAAAATTTTTTTAGGAAAGTGTTGACAGAATGAGGAAAAACCACCCTGTTGAATATTATCGGAGGACTGGACCGGTATGACAGCGGAG
>ERZ1643250.997-NODE-997-length-26755-cov-6.123296_pt1 | contig 26755 bp, 30 predicted proteins | sample MGYA00579262_ERZ1643250 | MGnify/ENA primary metagenome ERZ1643250 (study PRJEB29033, sample SAMEA4952265) | chicken gut metagenome | biome: Broiler Chicken; feature: Gastrointestinal Tract; material: Caecum | place: Ireland | collected 2018 | study: Broiler... | reverse complement strand
AAACCGAGGAAAACAGCATAAGGTCTTATATTTTTCGGGCTTGAAACCCAGTATAACTTATGAATCACAATGGAGAATGCGCGCGCGGGCGCTTTACGAGGAGGGCGAGAGCGTGTATAATAGAGACAAGAGAATAAGGACTGACGAAAACGGAAAGGTCTGGATCTGCTGCCCGAAGTGCGGCAAGAAGTTCATGCCAGTCCGACCGGGCACGCGGCTGATCGAATTCCCTCTGCTGTGCCGTCAGTGTAAGCAAGAGTCCGTCATCGACTACGATGGCGTGAGCCTGAGCCTGAGAGCCTGAGCCGACTAACGAGAGATGCACCAAGTGTGCGTCTGCGTTGGTTGGCTCTTTTTGTTTGCCCAAAAACGAGGAGGTGGGTCGAAATGGCCGAATGGAAAAGCCTGGATGTCCTGATCTGTGAATACACCGAGGCTCAGCGCCGCTTGGAAGAGGCGATCGAGCGCAACCGCGCGCAGGCGGCCGAGAGCCGCAACATTGTCCAGCGGATGAAGCTCGACCGCACGTGCGAGGTCATGCGGCTGGAACTTGCCAGCCTGACCCGTCGCATCATCGAGATGCAGAACATTGTGAAGGAGCGTGAGAACCGTGAACGACATCAGCGAGAACAAGCAAGCCACGGACGAGGTGCTGGCCGCAAAGCGGTATGGCCTGATTGTGACTGTCCTGACAGAGCATATCACACTTGACCTGCCTGCGCGCATTGCACCTGAGCTGCGCGGCGACTGGGTGACGGTGTACGTCTATCACGGCGTGCAGGACAGCTTTCCGGCGCGCATTGTGCGCGGCATCTCGGCACAGCCTGCGGTGCGCTGTCCGATCTGCGGTGAGTCGGTCAAGCCAGTGGGACAGACCTTTCGGTGTCCGTTCTGCACCCAGATGCTACGGCGGGAGGACAAGGCGTAATGGCGCGAGCGTTTGCCAAGAAATTTTACAACAGCAAGGCGTGGAAGTCCTGCCGGGCGGCGTACATCGCCGAGCGCGTGGCCATCGACGGCGGTCTGTGCGAGACCTGCGGCTTGGTTCCCGGTCTGATCGTGCACCACACGGTCTGGCTGACCGAGGACAACGTGAACGACCCGGACATCGCCCTGAACCATGCGCTGCTGCGCTATGACTGCCAGGCGTGCCACAACCGCGAGAGCGAGGACGGCAGCGGTGACCGGTGCATCATCGGGCCGGACGGCCAGCCGGTCGAAGTCCGACCGCCTCCCAGTCCGCTGACCCGGGTGTGATGTAAAACGACCGAACGCCCCTCCTCGGAAAAATACACGGCTCACGCACAGGACCCCCACCCGTTGACAGCCGGGCGAAAACGTGGCACGGGGGCGCGAATCACACAGCGCGCGCCATGCGCGTGCGCAGGAAGGAGGTGCCGGAAAATAACCGGATGTGAGGACAAAAAGGCGCTGGAAAGCGCAATCAAGAAAGAACAAAGGCGGCTTTTGAAGCTGTTTTCAGGCATTGAGGAGACCAAGCAGAAACTTGTCCTAGGTCTTATCGAGCGCGCGGCATTTATGCGTGTGCAGCGCGACGAGCTTGAGGACGACCTCAACACCTACGGCTGGACCGAGTGGTTTTCCCAGGGCGACCAAGAGCCGTACAAGCGCAAGCGTCCCGAGGCCGAGGTCTACAACCAGACCAATGGCAATTACCAGAAAATCATCCGTCAGCTGACCGACCTGCTGCCCAAGTCGGTCGAAGCGCCGCCCGATGACGGGTTTGACAGCTTTGTCACGAGCCGCGAGACCTAACGAAACCCCGTTTGCCGACCCCATCCGCGCGTATTGGGCAGCAATCGAGCGCGGGGACGTGGTGGTCGGTGACAAGATCCGCCGTACCTACGCACATCTTGTGTCCAAATTGGACACCGATGCCGACGGTTATCATTACAGCCCGGCGCGCGCTTGGCACGTCATCGACTTCATCGAGCGCTACTGCCATCACTCCAAGGGCAAGATGGGCGGTCAGCCCGTGCGCCTGGAGCTTTGGGAAAAGGCCATGCTGGCCGCGATTTTTGGCTTTGTAGACATGGACGGCAACCGGCAGTACCGCGAGGCGCTGCTGATCGTCGGCAAGAAGAACGGCAAATCCCTGCTGGCGTCTGCGGTCGGCCTGTACCTGATGATCGGCGACGGCGAACCCGGCCCCGAGGTGTACGCGGTGGCCACCAAGCGCGATCAGGCGAAAATCATCTGGCAGGAAGCCAAGCGCATGGTGCGCAAGTCGCCTGCACTCTTGAAGCGCATCAAGACTCTGACCCACGAGCTGACCAGCGAGGCGTTCAACGACGGCGTGTTCAAGCCCTTGGCCTCCGATTCGGACACCCTAGATGGTCTGAACGTCCACGGCGTCCTGATGGACGAGATTCACCAGTGGAAGGACGGGCGTGCGCTCTATAACATCATGGCCGACGGCACGACCGCGCGCGAGCAGCCGCTGGTGTTCATCACATCCACGGCGGGCACGGTGCGCGAGGACATCTACGACGACCGGTACGAGTACGCCGCACGCATCATCAACGGCTATGGAGACCCCAAGGGTGCACACGATCCGCACTTTATCGCCTTTGTCTACGAGCTGGACGCGCGGCGCGAGTGGACCGACCCGAACTGCTGGGCAAAGGCCAATCCCGGTCTGGGCACGATCAAGAACCGGCAGCAGCTGGCCGACAAGGTCGCGCGCGCCCAGGCAAACCCCAAGGAAGTCAAGAATCTGGTCTGCAAGGAGTTTAACATCCGCGAGACCACGACCGAGGCCTGGCTGACCTTTGAGGAACTCAACAACACGGCCTGCTACGATCTGGCCGAGCTGCGGCCGCGATACGGCGTGGGCGGCGTGGATCTGTCCGCGACCACCGACCTGACCGCCGCTGCCGTGATCTTCCAAGTGCCGAACGACCCGCACTATTATGTGCGCATGATGTTCTGGCTGCCCGAAGCCCTGCTCGAGCAGCGCGTCAATGAGGACAAAATCCGGTATGACCTGTGGGTCGACGAGGGCTATGTCCGACTGTGTCAGGGCAACAAGATTAACTACCATGACGTCGTCCAGTGGTTTGTCGAGGTGCAGGAGCAGGAGGACATCTATCTGCCGTGGATTGGATACGACAGCTGGTCTGCGACCTATTTTGTGGACGAGCTGACAGACACCTTTGGCCCGTCCTGTCCCGAGCCGGTCATTCAGGGCAAAAAGACCCTGTCCGCACCCATGCACGCGCTGGGCGCAGACCTCGCCGCAAAGCTGGTGGTCTACAACAACAATCCAGTGCTCAAATGGTGTCTGGCGAACACCAGCTATGACGAGGACAAGAACGGCAACTGGCAGCCGTGCAAATCCACCAAGCCAACCCGGCGCATCGACGGCGCCGCCGCGCTGCTCGATGCCTACACCGTCCTCGGACGGCATCTGGAAGAATATCAAAGCATGATTTGAGGTGATATTGTATGTCCCAATTATTTTTGAGAACATCCAACGGACAGGAAATTCCGCTGAGTATGAAGCTGGATAAGCTGGACGCTGATGAAATCATTGTCTTGCATTTAGGCTCGATTATGAATGCAAGTAATCAGCGAATTATTGAGGAGGAATATTCCGAACGATTTGGTCACAAGGTGGTCGTCGTGGATGCGCGCGTGAATCGTATTTACACCGTGAAGGGCAACGCAAACAGTGTGATGATCTGCGGCAACTGTCCCCATGGCAAGGGTGGGTGCGTATGAAGATCCTTGACCGATTGTTCGCCCGCGCATCCCCGGGCACCGTGCGCTATCAGATGGTGACCGAGCGGGGCAACGGGTTTTACGCATGGAACGGCAAGCTGTACCAGTCGGACATCGTCCGGGCGTGTATGCGTCCCAAGGTCAAGGGCGTGGGCAAGCTGGTCGGCAAGCACCTGCGTGAGACCATCGACCGCGCGGGCAAGCGCCGCATTGCGTACAACGCGGACGCGCGGCTGCGTTACCTGCTCGAGGAGCCTAACCCCTACATGACCGGCCAGAAATTACAGGAGAAGCTCGCCGCCCAGCTCGTCCTCAACAACAACGCCTTTGCGCTGATTATCCGAGATGAAAACGGTTTGCCGGTGGAGATTTACCCCATCACGGCCAGCTCGGTGCAGGCGATCTACCGCAAGGACGGCACGCTGTGTCTGGATTTCATTCTGGTCAACGGGCGGCGCATGGTGTTCGCCTACACCGACATCATCCACCTGCGCGCAGACTTCTATGAAAATGATCTATTTGGTTCGCCCTTGGCGCAGACGCTCATGCCGCTCATGGAGATCGTCGGCACGACCGATCAGGGCATCGTCAAGGCAATCCGAAATTCTTCGGTCGTGCGCTGGCTGATTAAATACAATACGGCCATGCGCGATGACGCATTGACCGAGAAAGCCAAGGAGTTTGCCCAGCGATTTCTGGACGTGGAGAACGGCAGCGGCGTGGTTGTCGTGGACTCCAAATCCGAGGCCACCCAGATTAGCCCCAAGGACTACGTCCCCAACGCGGCGCAGATGGACCGCACAACCCAGCGCATCTATGCAATCTTCAACACCAACCCCAAGATCGTCCTGTCGCAGTACAACGAGGACGAGTGGAACGCCTACTATGAAGCCGAACTGGAACCCATCGTGCGCGAGCTGGGCGAGGAGTACACGCGCAAGCTGTTTTCCCGCCGCGAGCGAGCGGCAGGCAACCGGATCGTGTTCGAGGCGACCAACCTTGCAACCGCCAGCATGAGCACGAAGCTGGGCTTGCAGGCGATGGTAGACCGCGGCGCTATGCTGCCGAACGAGTGGCGCGCCGTCCTCAACCTTGCACCCATCGACGGCGGCGATGTGCCCATCCGTCGTTTGGATACCGCACCCACAACCCAGACACAGGAAGGAGGAAGTGAAACGGCATGAAAATTGACATCAAGGGCGTGATCGTGGCCAATGATGACAAGTGGGTCTATGACTGGTTTGACATGGACGCGGTCGCGCCGCGTGAAGTGCTGACCGCGCTGGACAGAGCGCCGAATGAGCGTGCCGACGTGTACATCAACTCGCCCGGCGGCAGCGTCTTTGCCGGCGGTGAGATCTACGATGCGCTGCGCGCGCACCCGGGCGGTGTGCAGATCCATGTGACCGGTCATGCCGCGTCGGCAGCGTCCATGATTATGTGCGCCGGGCCGTGTGACATTTCGCCGACCGCGCTTGTGATGATCCACAACGTATCCGGCGGCGCACAGGGCGACTATCACACGATGGACGCGACCAGCGAGACGCTGAAAAAGGCCAATCAGGCGGTCGCCGCTGCGTACCGGCACAAGACCGGCAAGAGCGAAAAAGAGCTGCTGGCGCTCATGGACAAAGAGACATGGATGACCGCGCAGGAAGCCATCGAGGCGGGCTTTGCCGACCGGCTGACCGAGTCCGCACGACCGCTGCCGCTGACGGCATCGTTTTCCGGTATGCTGCCGCAGGCGGTTATTGACAAGCTGCGCGCCGAGCGCGCCAAACATCCGCCCATGACTGCGCAGGACAAGGCCCGCGCAGAACTGGAACTTTTGACTTTAGGAGGAAAGACGAGATGAACAGAGACACCTATCTGGCAAAGCGCGAGACCCTGCTGAATGAGGCGCGCGCCCTGATCGAACAGAGCGATCTGAACGGCTACAAGGCCAAGAAAGACGAGATCGAAGCCCTTGACCGCCAGTTTGACGAGGAGGCGCAGGCACAGGCCGCGCTCAATGCGCTCGAAAACCGCCAGCAGAACCCGCAGGCGGTGCAGAACCTGATGAACCTCGGCGGCCCGGTCGTCACGACCGGTCAGATGCAGCCGAGCGCGAGCGAACAGACCCCGGATGACCCGCTGAACAGCGTGGAATACCGCCGCGCGTTTATGAACTATGTCGCCAAGGGCGCGGCGATTCCCCAGAATCTGACCAATCAGAATCAGGTCACCAAGTCCACCGACGCGGGCGCACTCATCCCGACCATCGTGGTCGAGAAGATCATCGAGAAGGCCAAGAGCCTGGGCACCATCCTGTCGCTGGTCACTAAGACCAATTTCCCGGGCGGCGTCAAGATTCCGGTCTCGCAGGCACGTCCGACCGCGACTTGGGTCGCTGAGGGCGAGGGCAGCGACAAGCAGAAGCTGTCCATTCAGGACGTGGTCTTTGCCTACTACAAGCTGCGCTGTGCGGTGGCTATGACCTTCGAGGTGGCCAACCTGTCGCTCGACATTTTCGAGGCGCATTTTATCCAGGTAGTATCCGAGGCCATGGTCGAGGCGCTTGAGCAGGCGATCATCAACGGTTCCGGCTCGGGTCAGCCCAAGGGCATCCTGAAGGAAACCCCGGACGAGGGTCAGGCAATCGAGGTTGCCGCAGACGGCAAGCTGGACTATGCGCTGCTGTGTGAGGCCGAGGGCGCACTGCCCGAAGCATACGAGGCTGACGCGGTCTGGCTGATGAGCAAAAAGACCTTTATGCAGTTCGAGGGCATGGTCGATAACAACGGTCAGCCGATCGCGCGTACCAATTACGGCCTGAACGGTAAGCCCGAGCGCTATCTGCTCGGCCGCCCGGTTGCGATCAACAGCTATATGCCCGACTACAAGCCCACCGTGGAGGCCGACACCATCTTTGCCGCCATCTTCCGCATGAAGGACTATGACCTCAATTACGCCGCCCAGATGGTCATCAAAACCTATGAGGACAACGACACCGATGACACCGTGACCAAGGCCATCTTGCTGGCCGACGGCAAGGTGCTGGACAAGTCCTCGCTGGTCACCCTGACCAAGAAGCAGGCGGGCTGAAAGGGCGCGGTGAGTGATGGCGACAGTGCTCGAACAGGTACACGCAGCGCTGCGGCTCAAAAGCCGCGCACTCGACGACGATGAGATCACGCCCCTGATCGAGGCGTGCAAGGCCGATCTCAGGATGCACGGCGTGCGCCGGGTGGACGAGACCGACCCGCTGATCGCCCGCGCGATCGTGCTGTACTGCAAGGCGTACTTTGGCTATGACGACCAGACCGAGCGCTGGCAGGCGTGCTACGACGGACTGCGGGACAGCATGGAGTTGTCGGGCGACTACCGAGAGGAGGACATCTGACCGTGCGCTTTGTAGATTTGACCCTTGTGTCCAAATTGGACACCGGTGGCAAGCTGGATGCCGACGGCTATCCCATCCCGGACGAGACCTCGACCGAGGTTTACGCCGAGATGGGCGAGGTCAAGCGGCTGGAGTTTTACGAGGCGCTGCGCGCGGGCACTCGGCTTTCCTGCGTGTTCCGCGTGCGCGTGCCGGACTACGCCGGTCAGACCATCGTGGAACTTAACGGCAAGCGGTACAAGGTCGAGCGGGCGTACAGCAAGGATGGGGAGTGGATGGAGCTGAACTGCTCCGAGCTCCCCACGGCAAAAGGAGGTGTGACAGATGCGGGGTCTTAACGAGCGATTGATGGATGCGCTCACGCCCGTCCTGCCCACTATGCCGGGCACTTACACCGGGAGCCATGACACCTATCTGGCATTTAATTATGACACAACCGGCATGGGATACGGCGACAACCAGCCCGCCGTCGAGCGGGCGCTCATTCAGGTGCATCTGGTCGCGCCCATGACGGCCAACACAGTCGAAACCCGCAAGGCGGTCAAGCGAGCACTGTTTGCCGCCGGGTTCGGCTGGCCGAGCATGACCGATGCCTCGGATAAGCTCGGGCAGCACTATGTGTTCGAGTGTGAGAGCGTGGAGGTGGATCTGTATGAAGATGGGCGTTGAAGGGCTCGATGCCTTGATCTTGGACTTGGATGAATTGACGCAGATGCCGGATACAGTTCTATCCGATATGCTCCACGCAGGTGGTGAAGTGGTTGCGGAAGCACACCGGAACAAGATTCAGTCGATTGGGCTGGTGGATACTGGACAGCTTCGGGATTCCATCACGGTGGCATCCAAGATTAAATCCAAGAAAAATTCAAAATCCATTGAGATTTATCCCAAAGGCACGCGCAACAATGGCGTGCGTAATGATGAGGTTGCGTTTGTTTATGAGTTCGGCGCACCAAGTCGAGATATTACGGCATGGCAGTGGATGCGCAACGCCAACGAACAAATCAAAGACGTGGCGTGTGAAGCAGCCGAAGAAGTATACGACGACTATTTACGGAGCAAAAACCTGCTCTGACAGACAAAGGAGGAAAACAAATGGCAGCATTTGGCGCAAAGTATCCGAGATTTGCACCCAACAAGACGGTCACGCCCGAGGGCGTCGTGACCTATAACGCGCCGGTCACCATCGGCGCACTGAACAAGGCAGACTTGACCGTGACCATGGCATCGGGCAAGGTGTACGGTGATAATGAGCTGCAGGAATCCATTGATGAGTTTGTATCCGGTACGCTTGCAATGGAGACATCCGATATGGAAGACGCGGTTGCAGGCAAGATTTACGGTGCCACGGTGCTGGAAAAGCTGTGTACCTATAATACTGGCGATACACCGCCTGAGGGTGGACTGGGCTATTATAAGACCCTGGTACGAGGCGGCAAGAAGATTTTTAAGACGGTATTCTATCCTCGTGCCAAGGCGGCAATCGGCAACGATACGGCGGCGACCAAAGCCGACTCGATCACGTTCTCGACCGTTGCGACCAACTGGACGATTATGGCCGACAAGAATGGCAACTGGCGTCTGACCAAGGAGCATGACACCGAGGAAGCCGCAAAGGCATGGCTGGATACCCAGATGGGTGTCGCGAGTGACGCGTGAGCCTATGCGCAGTGTAACGACAGAGTGGCAGGGCAAGACCTATCATCTGCTGTATAACGGTCGGGCGATGTTTGCCGCGCGCGATGCGCTTGGCGATCAGGACATCATCGCAGCGCTCACCCAGCCGGGCGCAGCCGGTATGCAGGCCACGGTGCAGGCGTTCTGCATCCTCGCCGAACAGGGAGAGCTGGTGCGCCGCATGGATGGCCACGCGCGCGGCTCCATCCCGGATGCGGATGACGTCGCGGCACGCATCATGCCCGATGAGTTGATCGAATTACAGCAGGCGGTGGTAAATGCGGTCATGCGCGGCTACCACCGCGACCAGCCCGAGGAGGAAATCGACCTCGGTCTTGCAGAACTTCAAAAAAAAACGGAATGACCGTGGCGCAGTATCTGCGCTCGGGCATTGTGTGCGGCCTGTCCAGCCGGGAGGTGCTCAGCCTCCCGGTTGGGGTCGTGTTTGACCTCGTATCCCTGCACAATGCAGGCGTCACGAAAAGGGGGGACTAAATGGCTGAGCGTAAAATCTCGACGCGATTCGCTGTCGAGGGCGAAGACCAATATAAAAAGAGTATTGCTGACATCAATGTTCGCTTGAAAACGCTCAAAAGTGAGCTGGCCCTGGTGCAGAGCCAGTACGCCGGGCAAGAAAACAGCATGGAGGCGCTCACGGCCAAGGGCAAAACCCTGACCTCTATGTATGATGCACAGCAGGAAAAGCTCAGGACAGCGCAGGCTGCTCTGCAAAACGCCGCAGCGGCGCAGAGCCAGTACGCGGCACAGGTGGCCGAGAGCCAGGCTAAGTTGCAGGAAGCCCAGCAGACGCTGGACGAGATGGACCAGGCAGCGGACAGCGACGCCTATGCCCAGCTCGCCGAGCAGGTCGCGCAGTACCAGCAGGAATTATCCAAGGCCGAGCAGCTCCAGCGTGCCGCTGAGCGGGGTGTACAGAACTGGCAGCAGTCGGTTAACTATGCCCAGCGTGACTTAAACCAGCTCAGTATAGAGATTAACAACAATAACGCTGCCTTGGAAAGCGCCCAGCAGGCCGCAGACGCAGCCAGTGCATCCATGGACGAAGTGGCAGAGAGCGCGGCAGAGGCCGCCGACGCCGCCGAGGACATGGGTGAGGACGGCGGCGACGCCATTGACACCATGGCGCAGGCGCTTACCGGCGCGGGTGTTGTGGCAACGCTCGACCAGATCAAGGACACGCTGCTTGCCTGCGCCGAGGCTTCGAGTGAGCTGTCGCAGGCCGAAAGCGTATTGACCAACAATACAAACCTCTCGGGCAATGAGCTGGAGCGCTACCGGCTGCTGCTGCGCCAGCTATACGGCGATAACTATGGTGAGTCCATGGACGATGTCGCCCAGACGCTCGCAGCCGTGCGCCAGCAGCTGGATGCCGACTGGCCGACCGACCAGCTGAAAACCGTGACCGAGGACGCGATCACGCTGCGCGATACGTTCGGCTATGAGGTCACGGACAGCATCCGCGCCGCGAAAGCCTTAGTTGATAACTTTGGTGTGGACGGCGACGAGGCGTTCCGGCTGATCGCTGAGGGCGCACGCAACGGCTTGGACTATTCGGGCGAGCTGCTGGACACCGTCAGCGAGTACAGCGTGCAGTTTAAGAAATTGGGCTTGTCCGCCAATGATATGTTCAAGGTTATGCAGTCGGGCGCGGACAACGGCGCTTGGAACCTGGACAAGATTGGCGACGCATACAAAGAGCTGTCCATCCGCGTCGTGGATGGTTCAGACACGACTGCTCAGGGATTTGCAGCCATCGGCTTGAACGCCGAGCAGATGGCGCAGAAGTTCGCACGCGGCGGTGAGAGCGCAAAGGCGGCGTTGCAGCAGACTACGCAGGCGCTCGCGGCGATGGATGACCCAGTGCAGCAGAATATCGCGGGTGTCAACCTGTTCGGCACCATGTGGGAGGATCTGGGCGCGACGGTTGTCACCCAGATGGCCAGCATTACCGAGGGCACCTATGGTGCCGCGGATGCCATGGAAACCCTGCGCGAAAACCGTCTGGACGACCTGAGCGAAGCGTCTGAGCACCTTGACCGCAATATGCAGCTGCTCGCCGCAACGGCGGGTGATGCGGTTGTCCCGGCGCTGGCTGACGTCAAAAACGCCGGTGCTGATGCCATGGCGGTTGCGACTGAGTGGCTGGCGCAGAATCCGCAGGTCATGCAGGTCATCACTGCACTGGTTGCAGGGTTTGCCATCCTTGCGGGTGGCGTGACTGCCTATACGGCTGCTGTCGCAGCAGCTAAGGTAGTGACCGCAGCCCTCACGGCCATGATGGAGACCAACCCGTATATCTTAGTTGCGACGGTTGTGCTTTCGCTGGTGGGCGCAATCGGCACTTATGTTCTGACCGCTGGCTCGGCATCCGAAAAGACCCGGGAGCTGAATAAGAATCTCGAGGAGATCAAGAGTACCCACGAGCAGAACGTCAGCACGATCAATGCGACCGCTGAGGCTGCCCAGGGCTACATTGACAAGCTGGCCGCACTCGAGGCGCAGAGCAGCATGACAGCCGAAGACCAGCTCGCTTACAAGCAGACAGTTGACGAATTAAACACCTTGATTCCTGACTTGAATGCACAGATTGATGAGCAGACCGGTCTGCTGATCGGCGGCGCGGAAGCTCTGCGGATGAATACCGAGGCATGGCAGGAAAATGCCCTCGCCCAGGAGATGCGGGAACGGTATCAAGAGGTGCTGGACGGTCAGGCCGAAGCTACGGTCAACCTGACCGAGAAAAAGCTGGCGTTGCGAGATGCCGAAGCTGAGATGAATGATCTCTACACTGAGATGCAAGATGTGCAGCGGCAGTTACAGGAGACCGAAGAAGATTCGGGGCTGACCATCGAGGAAAAAACTGCGACCATCAGCAGCTTGCAGGAGCGCATGAACGAGCTGACCGATGCCTACACCCGGGCGAGTGACGAAGTGGACCGGCAGAGCGAAGCTGTAGACGAGGCCCAAGGCGTGTTGGATGGCTACACAGAGGAAGTCGAACACGTCCAGGAGGTCCAGAACGAGCTGGCAAACTCCAACCAGACCGTCGCGGACAGCGCCGCCAATGTCGAAAGCGCACTGGCCGATGTGCAGCAGGCATACCAGGACGCCAAAAACGAAGCCCGGGAGAGCATCGACGATCAGATCGGTGCCTGGGATGAGATGGACAACAAGACCACCACCTCGGTCAGTACACTGAAAGCCAATCTGGACAGCCAAGCGACCTATCTAAAACAGTATTCGGCCAATCTTGAGGCGCTTTCCCAGCGCAATGTCGAGGGCGTGGAGGTGCTTGTACAAGCTCTGTCGGATGGCTCGACCGAAAGTGCAGAGATCCTGCGCGGTTTGGCTGATGCTTCAGATGAACAGATTCAGGCGGTTGTAAACAGCATGGGCAAGGTGGAGGAGGGCAAAGAGACCTTTTCCAGCACAGTTGCCCAGCTGGCACCCGAAGTTAAAACCGCTATGGATGCAGCGGTCGCAGAGGCCAACCGCTACGATGAAATGTACACGGCAGGTCAAAACGCCATGCAGGGCGCAGTCAACGGCGCAGAATCTATGCGTCGAAGCGTTTGGAGCAAGTTCCATGAGATGGGCGTCCTGTCTGACTCGGCCTATAAAGCCGGTCTGGACGAACATTCGCCGTCGAAAAAGACCTTTCAAGCAGGCGTGTGGGCAATGCAGGGCGCAATCCTTGGCGCAGAGTCCATGCGCAATCCGATTGCAGGCGCGTTTCTGGGGCTGGGCTTGTATGCAGCCAACAAGTTTGCCGAAAAATGCAAAATTGAGCTCGATCCGGACGAGACCGCCGCGCAGGCCGAAGCCCAGATGCAGGCTTATGTCGATGAGATCGAGGAGCAGGCCGAGCACGCCAAGAAGGTCATGGAGTGGGCAGGCGAGGACATCCAGAAAGCCCTGGTCGATCACGGTTACTCGGAGGACATGGCCAAGGAGTTTGTCAGCCGGTATGACGAGATGTGCCAGCAGGCGGTCGAGAAGGTCAAAGAGGCGCAAGCCGACATGCAGGAGCAGCTGGACGCCTTACAGGAACAGTGGGAGGAAGCCATCAAGACCCGGGATGAGTTTGAAAAGAAGCTGTCCGACTTTGGTGACCTCTACATCAAGGACGAAGACCGATACCAAATTGCCGATCTGAATAAACAGATGGAGCAGATGCAGCACTATGGCGAGGTGCTGTCCGAACTCCAGCAGCGCGTCCCGCAGAGCCTGTTCAGTGAGATCGCGGGCATGAATCTGGAGGACGCGGTTGGTTACGGCGAACAGCTGCTGGCACTCAGTGACGAGGACTTCGAGGCCTACGTCACCGCATGGGAAGAAAAGCAAGGGCTTGCAAGTGAGCTTGCCCAGCAGTTCTACGGCGAGCAGGTACGCCAGTTCGAGGAAGAGTATCAGGCCAAGATGCAGGAGGCCTACGCCCAGATGCAGAGCATGGCATTTGACAACAGCGCCGAGATCGTCCGGCAGATGGTGCAGGGCTTGCAGTCTGAGCGCGACGCGCTGGAAGCCGAGGCACGCAGGCTGCAAGAGATTATGAGCGGTGCAATGGGGTGGCGCGTCAGCGCAGCCGATGTGGACGGCTCGCACGCGGGCGGTCTGGCCTATGTGCCGTATGACGGCTACGTCGCCGAGCTTCACAAGGGCGAGCGGGTTCTGACCGCTGCCGAGGCGCGCGCCTACATCGCAGCCAATACCCCGACATCCATCGAGGTCGCGCAGCCCACGCTGGACAGCGCACAGGTCGCGTCCATGGTCGGCTCGGCCTTGTCCACCATCCTGCTGGGCACCGAGCAGAGCGCAAGCGGTGACCTGTATTTGTCGCTGTCGGTCGATGGCACCGAGTTTGCGCGCGGTATGCTGCCGCACTTCCGCGCGGCGGCTGACCAGTCACCCGAGATCAAAAGCGATTTACGTATCAACTAAGAGAGGAGGGAGCCTGTGGAGAAATCCCCGCAGCTCATCATTGGGGGCATCCGGTTGCCGTTTGTGAGCAATGACCGATACAGCGCCTACGAGGATGAGCTGGGCGTTGTAGAAACCATGGCCGATGGGTCGAGTGTGTTTGAGATCCAGGGCATGGTCTGGCGTGTCAAATACAGCTGTGACAAGCTGCCGGATGATACGCTGCGCGCTCTGTTGTCGCTCTTGCGGCGCAAACAGGAGCTTTCGGTCTTCTTCGTCCCCGAAGGGCAGACCGAAATGCGGTCAGCAATCATGTTCTGTGATAACCTAAATACTGGTCCGACGGTCGCTTTTGCCAAAAACGGTGCGCCGATCTGGCACAATCTAGCATTTACGCTGCGCGAGGTGTATGCCCATGATTGATAGATCGAGCGCATACGACCAGGCGATCACTGCGCGGCGTCGCCGCATCACCGTCCGCGCCACCTTCGACCTGCGCGACCCGGACGCGGTGGTTTCGGGCGCGGCCAGCTCGACGCAGAGTCCATACAGCCAGATTGCCCAGGTCTACGACGAGATTACCGACCAGACCGATTACAAACTCGGCACCTTGGAGCAGGACCGCATCCAGCTGGACGGCTCCTGGGCGCTGCCGCCTGACGATCCGGACGAGGTCAAGGCCGAGCAGCTGGGCTGGTGGGGCGGTGTGCTGTCCGGCGCGGACGGCACCTTTGCCAGTCCTCAGCCTTATATCGAGCTGAACTTCACCGGCATGTCCATTTTGCAGGCGTTCACGCTCTGGTTTTCGCAAAATCCCTATGACGGTGTGCCAGAGTCATTTCGGGTGGACGTGTATTCGGCCGCGACGCTGGCGTTTTCCCGCACGGTCGAGGGAAACCGGGACAATCAGGTGCTTATCGATCAGTTTACCGTGTACGACCCGACGCGCATCCGGATCACCATGCTCAAGTGGTCGCGGCCGTACACCTACCCACGCCTGACCGACCTGTTTTTCGGCCTGTTTGAGCGCTGGTCGGGCAGCGACGTGTATGGCGTGGATGTGCTGACCGAGTGCACATTTACCGGCCTGAGCCTGCCGTACTCGACCTGTGATTTTGAGGTATACAACAAAAACCACCGGTTCGACCCCTACGCGCCCAACTCCCTGTTCTTGTCCATTGAGGAGCGGCAGGCCATCCCCATCGACTGGGGCATTTATCTGCCGGATGGCACGATCGAGTGGATTCCGGGCGGTTGGTACTATCAGCAGTCGGGCGGCTGGGAGATCAAAGACCTCACGGTCAAGTGGTCACTGGTGGACATCATCGGCATGTTGGTAAAGCGCAACTACAGCCCGCCGGACACCCTGCCGACCACGCTCGGCGGCTGGATCGCGTCCATCGTCGCATGCCTGGGCGTCAATCTGGCCGGACGTTACATCGTGGATGACGCGGTCAAAGACATCCCACTAACCGCCAGCGCGGCAGATGTGACGGACAAGACCTGCGGCGAGGTGCTGCGCTTTGCATGCCAGGCTACCGCCACCTGGCCGCATCAGGACTTTGAGACCGGATACCTCAGGGTATCGGCACGCGGCTATACAGCAGGTACGTCGATTACCGGGAGCAATATCGCATCTTGGCCGAAGATGGAGGCAAACGACGACATCGCCAATGTCACATTCAAGACAGGAGATACGGAGGCATATTTCCCAGGGACGAACACCGCGAGTGATACGTCGTTGACCGTAAACAATCCCTTCATTGGATCAACCGATGGAGCGCGCAATGCGGCAGCGAATGTGTTGAGCCAGTATGGTGGACGAAAATTCACGGTAAGAAGCCGCGGGAATCCTGCAAGTGAGATAGGAGACATTGACACCATTGAAACCGCCTTCGGCACGACTATTTCCGCCCGCCGGTATAAGCAGCAGCTGAAATTAGAAAACGGCGTTATGAGAAATGTGCCGTCCTACTTTATCCAGACTGAGACGGACCGGGATTATACGCATAAGATCATCTTAACTGGTTCGGGCACGTGGACAGCACCTGCGGGAATTACACAAATTTTTGTGCAGCTCGTTGGTGCGGGAGACGGCGGGGACGGCGGCCAAGGTGGCTATAACTACTATGCAGACAGCAAGGGAGAAGAACCTACACCGCAGTCCGGCAAAGCCGGCTTGGGCGGGCTGGTCTATATCATCACGTTGCCTATCAACAGTGGACAGACATTTGCCTATTCCTGTGGCAAGGGCGGCCGTGGCGGAGAAGGGAGCGCGGGCGCTCCAGACCAGGATGACGATACACCAGATATGCCTGGCACAGGGACCCCTGGAACCGCAACAACATTCGGCGCATATACCTCAGCCAACGGGAAACGGTATCCGATCGGTGTTACCGACGTTAAGACAGGCGAATATTATGGAGCGAATGGTACGGATGGCAAAGAGCAGGTTGACCCACCGGTGCCAGGACAGTCAGGTAAGGCAAATACCGGAAACGGTGGGGATGGCGGCAGCTCAGGCACAAACGGCTATTACGAAGTCATTCGCGGTGGACCGGGCGTGATAAGGTATCGATGGCGTAAATCATCCACCGATGGCGCACCCGGTGGTGATGGCGCAGATGGCGTCATCATCATCCAGTACAATGACCCGTGAGGTGATGAGATATGGAACCGTTAAATTATACTCACACAGACCAGAATTTTTGGAATTATACTGACCTGAACCGGGTAGAGTCGTGGACTCAATACCTACGGGACCAGCTGAATACGTATGGATATGCTGCGCAAATCACCTCGAAAACATGGACATCAGGGGAGTACCCTACACCTACCCAACTGGCCAGAATCCGGTCAAACATCAACGCGCTGCAAACGGCTTGGTTTGCAGTCCCCGAATGGCGCGAACTGATGGCAGTATATCGACCGGACGGGCGCGAAACCATCGACGCCGTGCAGGTCAACGCGCAGGAATGGGATTTACAGCAGATGTACGATTATTTGCAAGCAATGGTCAAGGCGTTTGAGTTAAAACAGGCTGGTACATTGTTTATGATTGCAGGAGGTGTATTGAATGCAGGATAGAGTGCCCACCCCAGGCAAAGAAAACCGCATCCGTATTCGTTTGGATGATGGGCAGGCAATTGAGGGCGTGCTTGAGTACGCGGACGAGGCCACCGTGCAGGGCAGCGCGTACAACAAGGCAAATGTGCTGCCGGACGCAATTGCGATGGCGTTAAGTATCGATCCGGTCTCATCAGAAATTAAAGATGCGTTTTATGCCCTCCTGCGCGATATGGATACATCGAAAGACCTAGTTATCATCGAAGTACTGGACCAAAATGAGTCTCCCGTTCCGGGATGTATATTCAGCACAGATGATGGCATGAAAGTAACAGATTCAGCCGGGCATATTTTGTTAAAGTACGATACATCGCTATCGCTAAAGCAAGAGACCCTTACGTATAAGCTGCCGCTGGATAAGGGCGGGACATTTGGAACGGTCCAATTTACTCCGGTAGCTGGTACGCCATTGGTGGTTCCAGTATCTGTAACGACACAATCTATCTCGAGTCCAATTGCAATTACAAAGAGTGGGACTTACGCATTAAGCCGGGCAGGGAAAGTCAATGTCACCCTATTATCTGGAGGCGGTGGCGCTTATTCGTTTGATAGCCCAAATATTCCGAGCGGTTGCGCAACGGCGCTCGCTGCGGGTGGTGGATTTATAGACTCCGAAGCCTTTAGTGTTACACTAACGCAGGGCGAGACTTTTACAGTCACAATTGGCGCGGCAGGACAGGGCGGAAAGTGGTACTATGACAAGGTCTCTCGAGGCGCGACAGAAGGAGGAATGACCAGCTTTTCCGGTGGCGGCGTATCTCATAGCACCGAGTTCGGCGAAATTGGAGGCGAACCGGATGTGAGTATAGCAGGCTCCCCGGGAAATTGGACTGACCAGGTAAGTGTCAACGCCGGAAAGCCAAATAGCGCTACAATTCGGGTAAAGTATAATGGCTACCAATCTTCGAATACAGTTGAAAAATCGCTTGGAGCAAATGCGATCAGTACAGTAAACGGGATTACCTATGCCCATGGCGGATCTGTGGTCGCCAGTGGAGGTCCAACACAAAATCAATATGATAATGAAACCAATAATGCAAAAAAAGTATCCTACCGAGGCGGAAATGCCACAATAAAAGACGATGATACCAGTAAAACAAGCGGAACAGCAGGAGTAGTTATCGTATCATGGTAAACTATGCAAAAGTAAAAGACGGCATTTGTGTCAATGCCGCTGTATTTGACGATGAAGAAACCGCCGTTGATTTTGGTTATCCAGTCCCATTGCCTGATGGCTACGGCATCGGGGATCTGTACGACGGCGAGAGTTGGAGCCATGCGCCCACGCCTGAACCGGAACCCGTAGACCTTGCCGAAGTCCAGCAGGCCCGCCAGACCGAAAATAAAGCTGCGCTTGCGGCATGGCTGGCTGCGCACCCGCTGCAATGGACGGACGGTAAGCTGTATGGTGTGACTGAAGAGGATCAGCAGGAAATGGCGCTCAACCTGATGCAGTATCAGGTAGCGGTACAGGCCGGGCAGCCTGCGGTGCTTGAATGGCACGCCCAAAAGGAGAGCTGCCGGACATTTGAGCAGCAGGAATACGTTGCCCTGTCGCTCGCCATCGCGGACTATGTATACCCGTATCTGCGCTATCAGGAAAGCGTCAAAGAGGCCATTTATCAGGCTCAGACAGATGAGGAGGTCGCCAATGTCAAAATCGACTATGCGAGCGTTAGCGGTTAAGTACGCATACCTCGCTTATTTCGGCGGGTCACTGTATGTGACCTTCGAGGTGTTCTGGCGAGGTCGCAGTCACTGGACAATGTTTGTTCTGGCTGGGTTCCTGTTCCTCATTATTGGAGGTCTCAATGAAATTTGGACAAGCTGGCGGCTAATCCCACAGGCGGTCGCTGGTGCGCTGATCGCTACGGCTGCTGAGCTGGTCACGGGGTGTATTGTCAACCTTTGGCTCGGGTGGCATGTCTGGGATTACTCAGACATGCCCGGCAACCTGCTGGGACAGATTTGCCCGCAGTTTGCGCTGTTGTGGGTAGCACTGAGCGCCCTTGCCATTGTGCTGGATGATGTCATCCGGTGGCGCTTTTTCGACGAGGAGCGCCCACACTATACGCTTTAGGGAGGTACATATGATTCATTTAACGGAAACCAAAGCCGCCGTGATGACCGGCGCGGGTGTAATTGGCGGTATGATTAGCCAGGCGTTTGGTGGCTGGGATGCTGCGCTCATCACGCTGCTGCTTTTTATGGCAGTAGATTACCTGTCCGGTCTGATCGTCGCGGGCGTGTTTCAGGCATCTGATAAGAGCGCAAGCGGCAGCCTGAGCAGCGTCGCGTGCTGGCAAGGCTTATTGAAAAAAGGCATGACGCTGATCATCGTCTTGGTGGCTGCACGTCTGGACATTGTCCTGGGCACGGCGTTTGTCCGTGATGCGGTCGTGATCGCCTACATCGTCAACGAAACGATCTCGATTATCGAAAACGCTGGCCTAATGGGGCTGCCAGTACCTGATATCATCATGCAGGCCATTGAGCAGCTGCAAGGAAAAGAGCAAAAATAAAACGTGTCCAAATTGGACACGAGAAAGGATGCGATACTGTGAACGGAATTGACGTCAGTAAACACAACGGCGCGGTGAACTGGACAAGTGCCGCCACCGCAATCGACTTCGCGATCATCCGTGCAGGATATGGCAAGACCTATGTTGACCCGTGGTTTGAGCGCCATCTGGCGGGCGCACAAGCCGCAGGGCTGCGCGTAGGCGTGTATCATTACAGCTATGCGCTCACGGTCGAGGATGCGCGTGCAGAGGCACGGCACCTGCTGGATATTATCAACGGTCGCCGTTTTGACATGCCGCTCTGGTTTGATATGGAGGACGCAGACGGCTATAAGGCAAAGCACAGCTTTAAGTTTAGCCGCGCGAACATCTCAGCGATTACCCAGGCATTTATTGATACCATCCGCGCAGCGGGTTACCAGTGCGGCGTGTACGCCTCCAAGAGCTGGTTTGAGGATTACATCAATGTTGATGCCGACGCGATCTGGCTGGCGCAGTGGGCGAGCAAGCCGACCTATGCAGGCCGGTTTGATGTCTGGCAGAACAGCGACAGCGGCACCGTGCCGGGTGTGACCGGTAAGGTAGATACAAACATTTTGTACACGGAGTTTTGGACGGAACAGGAGGAAGACGAAGAAATGAAGACCTATACTCACACCGATCAGATGCCTGACTGGGCACAGTCCACGTTTTACCGACTGATTGATGCCGGTATCGTCAAGGTGGATGCCAAGGGCGAAATCGCTGTACAGGAATGCAGCGTGCAGCCGATGGTCTATTTGGATCGGCTGTGCGGTGGTCAGATCGAGAAGCTGCCCGAGGCGATCAAGGTGCTGCAAGGCAACAACTAAATAAAAATCCGGGGTGGATTGCTCCATCCCGGAAAATTTTTAACACAAAAGGAGAACAAATGTTTGGTATGAATAGCTTTATTTCTTGGATTGGTGGGAAAAAGTTGCTGAGGGATGAGATCATCGCACGATTCCCGGAAAAGTATAATCGTTATATCGAGGTGTTTGGCGGTGCCGCGTGGGTATTATTCCGCAAAGACAGGCATGCGCCTATGGAGATTTACAATGATGCCAACAGCGATTTGGTTAATCTATTCCGGGTGGCAAAATTCCATGCGGACGAACTGGCACGCCAGCTGGATTTGATGCTCATGTCACGCGAAATGTTCTGTGAGACGCGGGATTCGGTCGGTGTCACAGATATCCAGCGCGCAGCGCGGTTTTGGTATTTGCTCCAATCGTCGTTTGGATCGGATGGTCGTAGTTTCGCGTGCCGTCCAAAGGATCTCCAGCGAGCAGCTGCACGTCTGCCGGATGTGCAAAAGCGCCTGAGTCGTGTGCTGATCGAGCACAAGGATTTTGCAGCGCTCATCCGACAGTATGACCGGCCAGACGCTTTGTTTTATTGTGACCCGCCGTATTATGGCACAGAGGACTATTATACAGCAGAGTTTACGGTGGCCGATCATGTGCGTCTGCGCGATTGTCTGGCGGGAATTAAAGGTAAATTTGTCCTGAGCTATAACGATTGTCCAGAGGTACGCGAACTGTATCAGGGGTACCAGATTGATACCGTGGAGCGGCAGCACAATCTAAAGCCGGGTGAGCGGTATCGAGAGCTCATTATTCGTAACTTTGAATAAATCATGTGTGAAAAAGTTAATATTCCCACTTTATTCCCACTGTCAGTATCTTTTTACCATGACCCTCATGGGTTTTGCCACCCCTGCTAAGGGAGTAGGGCGCGAAAGCGTCGCGAGGGTTCAAATCCCTCGTTCTCCGCCAAAAAACACCGGAAATCATTGATTTCCGGTGTTTTTATTTTTTTGATCGCCAAAGCGAATCTTTGCGCGCCTTCGCCAAATAAAAAGCCGGGACAGATGTCTCGGCTTTTTGCATGTTCTGACAGCCTCACAGCGTGCGCAGGTAATCCTCGCACAGCGCCATGATGCGGCGCAGCTCGCGCAGGTCCTCCTGCACATTGCCGGTCTCGAGCGAATGGTTGGCGTGGCCGGTCAGGTGCAACTGCAGGCCCTTTTCCCGGCAGGCCGCCGTGACCGCTTCGGTCGCCGCCCAGGGGTCGGCCGTGCCGTGGAACACAATGCCCTTCCCCTGCAGGCGGGACAGCCCGTGGCCGACCGGCGTAAAGTAGAAGTGGAAGGGCGACAGCCCGTGCCGCGCCGCGATGAGCGAGGCAATGACCGTGCCAATGCTCTTGGATACGAACAGGATGGAGGTATAGCCGGCCCAGTCGATGCCGGCGAGCTGGGCCTCGGCAGCGTCGAGCGCCTGGCGGGCCGCCTGATGGAGGCGTTCCGGATTGTCCAGGATGCCGTCCGGCAGTGCGCCGTACCCGATTTCACGGACCTCAAAGCCCGCACTGCGGGCCAATTTTTTGCTGTAATAGAGCAGCGGCTTATCGGTGTGATAGCCGATGCCAGGGAAGATGACGGCGAGCTTCATAGAAAGTGCCCTCCTTTGCTAGTTTCTTCTATCATATCACAAAATCCGGCGGAATGCATGGAAACTCGCTGGAAGTCGGACTGGTCAAGAGGGGGAATGCCGCCGGATGAAGTCCTGGATTTGTGCGGCTGCCTGGTCGACCTCGAAGCGCAGCTCGTTGGCCGACATGCGCTCGGCGCCATGGCCCAGGATGATGGCCTGTTCGAGCGCGTCCGAGGTTGCGACCTTGACGCGGTGGGCGCGGGACAGGTCGTAGGAGGCCTTCTCGATATACATGTCGGCGGTCTCGGCCGTCTTGGTGTAGACGACGTGGATGCCGTGTACCTTCTCAATGGAGCCGGGGTTGTCCTTGACGCGGTAGGCGTCAAAGACCAGGATGAGATGGCATTTCTTGACGCCTTGATAGTTACTCAGCAGGTGGATGAGTGCGCCGCGGGCGGCGTCCAGGTCCTCGGCGGCAAGCGCCTTGAGGTCATCCCAGGCGAAGATGATGTTGTAGCCGTCCACGAGCAGGTAGTCATCGGGGCGCACGCGCGAAATCTGGCCCTCGTCCGGCGCGGCCGTCCGCACGCTTTGGCGGAAGGCGTCCAGGCCGCGGTTCTTGATGGGGCCATAGGTGCGCACGAAGATCTCCTCCAGCTCGGCGTCCAGACCGCGCCCGCCCGACCAGGACGCGGCCCGCTGGGGCGCAGGCGCCTCGTCTTTGGGCGCGAGCGTCAGGCCGGAATCGACATGGGCGTGCGCGGGCACCTCGTTCCACGGCACGACGTGGCCGGCCCCGTGGGAGCAGAATACCGAGTCCGGCGGGTTGTCCACGTCGCGGGTGGGGTCATAGCCCGTGGCGGCGATGACCTCGTCGGCGTTGTGGCAGGGCCGGTAGCCTGCGACCGTGCACGAGAGCTGGCCGCGCCCGCCCGTATAGGCCGCGACCTCGGCGGCGTAGCCGCGCAGGCAGGCGACCGGCGCTTCGCCGGTCAGGATGGAGAACTCTCCCTGCATGGCAGGCGGCTCGAAGGTGCCGCTCAGGCGCTGCAGGTCGGTCATGGCCCGGCCGACGGCGGCCTGGGGCACGCGCAGGGTGAAGGCGTAGTAGGGCTCAAGCAGCACGCTCTCGGCGCCCATCAGGCCCTGCCGCACGGCGCGGTAGGTCGCCTGGCGGAAGTCGCCGCCCTCGGTGTGCTTGACGTGCGCCCGCCCGGCGAGCAGCGTGATCTTGACGTCGGTCAGCGGCGCGCCGGTCAGCACGCCCGGATGGCTGCGCTCGGCCAGATGGGTCAGCACAAGACGCTGGTAGGACGGGTCCAGCCGGTCGGCCGGGCAGCGCGTGTCCAGCGTGATGCCGCTGCCGCGCGCTGCAGGCTCGAGAAGCAGGTGGACCTCGGCGTAATGGCGCAGCGGCTCAAAGTGGCCGATGCCGATGGCCGGGGCGGCAATGGTCTCCTTGTAGACGATATTGCCCTGGTCGAAGGTGACGTCCAGCCCGAACCGTTCGGACAGCAGGCGGGACAGCACCTCGAGCTGCACCTGGCCCATGAGCTGCACGTGGATCTCGCCCAGTGCCTCGTTCCACAGCACGCGCAGCAGAGGGTCTTCCTCCTCGATCAGGCGCAGGCTGCGCTGCAGGGTGTGATGGTCGCAGCCAGCAGGCGGCACGACGCGGTAGGTGAGCACCGGCTCGAGCGCGGGCGGCTCGCCGCCTGGGTCGGCTCCGAGTGCCTGGCCGGGATAGGTGTGGGTCAGCCCGGTCACGGCGCATACGGTCCCGGTGTCCGCGTGGTCGGCCGGCTGGAAGCGCGCGCCCGAGTAGATGCGGATCTGGCTGACCTTTTCCTGCCAGGGTTCGCCCTGGGTTTGGCCCGTGAGCTGCATGCGCACGGGCAGGCTGCCGCCCGTGACCTTGAGATGGGTCAGGCGTGTGCCCTGCTCATCGTGCGAGACCTTAAAGACGCGTGCACCAAACGCCGCCGGATAGTCTGGCACCTCGGTGAAGCGAGCCAGACCGTCTACAAAGGCCTGCACCCCCTCGAGCGAGAGGGCTGCGCCAAAGTAGCAGGGGAAGACCGCGCGCGAGGCGATGAGCCGCCGCACCTGCGCGTCGTCCGGCGGGTCCCCCGCGAGATAGCGGTCGAGCAGGAACTCGTCGGTCATGGCCAGCGCCTCGTACATGGCGTCAGGGTCGCCCGAAAAGTCGATGCAGCCGTCTGAGAGCTGGGCGTGCAACTCGTCCAGCAGGGCGGCGCGGTCGGCGCCCGGCAGATCCATCTTGTTGATGAACAGGAAAGTCGGGATGCGGCGCTGCCGCAGGAGATGCCAGACGGTCAGCGTGTGCCCCTGGATGCCATCGGTGCCGCTCACGACCAGGATGGCATAGTCGATGACTTGCAGGGTGCGCTCCATCTCGGCCGAGAAATCGACGTGGCCGGGTGTGTCCAGCAGGGTGGCCTGCACATCCGGCCCGAGCGGGAAGACCGCCTGCTTGGAAAAGATGGTGATGCCGCGCTCGCGCTCGATGGCGTCGGTGTCGAGGAAGGCGTCCTGATGGTCGACGCGCCCCAGGCGCCGCACGGCGCCGGTCAGATACAGAAGGCCCTCGGACAGCGTGGTCTTGCCCGCGTCCACATGGGCCAAAATACCAAAAGTCAGTTTTTTCATGTGTAATCTCCAGTGTCGGATACAATCCGGGATGGTTCCATTATAACACACACGGCCGCCCGCGGGAACCGTTCGGGCCGCACGGCAGGCATGGATTTTTTGGGACGGCTGTGCTATCATAGGAAAAAAGCAGCAGGAGGCAGTTTTTTATGCAGCAAATCAAGACGGTGGCGCTCATTGGCCTGGGCGCGATCGGCTGCTCGGTCGCGCGCGAGCTGTGCCGGGCGGTCGGATACGACAATTTCCGCGTCATCGCGGGCGGCGCACGCCGCGAGCGGCTGGAGCGGGACGGCGTGGTGATCAACGGTGAGCCGTGCCGCTTCCAGATCGTGCCGCCGGACGCCCAGACCGGGCCGGCCGACCTCGTGGTGGTCGCGGTCAAGTTCGGCGGGCTGGAGAGCGCCGTGCGCGATATCGCAGGGCAGGTCGGCCCGGAGACCACCATCATCTCCTTCCTCAACGGCATCTCCTCGGACGAGACTTTGGCCGCGGCCTACGGCTGGGATCATGTGCTCTACGGTATGGTGCGCCGCGCGGTCACCATGCAGGACGGCGTGTGCACCTATGATGAGTCGGCCGGCACCTATTACTTTGGCGAGGCCAAGAACCCGGTCATCACGCCGCGCACCGCGCGCGTGTGCGCACTGTTTGAGCGCGCCGGTTTGCGCTACGAGGTGCCCGCAGACATGGTGCGCGAGATCTGGGTCAAGTTCATGGCCAACGTCAGCGAGAACCAGTCGGCCGCCATCTTGGGCATCCCGTATGCCGCCTGGTATGAGGACGGCAACGACGCCAACTGGATCCGAGAGGCAGCCTGCCGTGAGGTCATTGCCGTGGCAAACCGGTGCGGGATCGACCTCGGCGAGGATGATCTCATCCGCCAGCGCGCCCGCGCCAAGTGCACGCCCGCCTGGGGCAAGCCGTCCACCTTACAGGACATCGAGGCCGGCCGGCCTACCGAGGTCGAGATGTTTTCGGGCATCCTGTGCCGCTTGGGGCGCAGGCTTGGTGTGCCGACCCCGGTCAACGATCTGTTCTATCACATGATCCGCGTGCTCGAACAGAAAAATGCGGGTGCGTTCGGGGCCGTGCGCTGACAGCAAAAAAGCCGCCCATCGGGCGGCTTTTCTTTTTTTCACTTACAGGCCGGCACGGCGGCGGCGCTGCTCCTCCAGAAGCTCTGGGTACAGGTAGCTCTGGTTGGCCATGGCGACCGAATAGCCGACCTTGCCGAGTTCTTCCATATAATTAAACTTTTTGCGCATCTGAGGATGCCTCCTTTATACTCCGTCATTTCATCAAGTTGGTAACACCCAGGTTGGCTTAACCTGGTACTCTAGATTATATCTATTTTATACAAAAATACAACTATGTTTTTAGATGAAATATCCAAAGATGGGAGGCGTAATTTGTATATATAGTACAAATACTGTAAACAATTTTTGTACAAAAATACAGTATGAGATAGAGACAACAGCTGCCGAAGGGAGCGAAACAGGGCAAAAAACGCCCGGCCAGCCGCTTTGGGCCGGTCGGGCGGGGAGATCCGGTTAAACTTCTTCGCGGATGACCCAGTCGATGAAATGGGCGGTCAGCTCGAGCTGCCTGGGCGTCATGGGGCGCAGGCGCTGCGCGACGACACGCCACTCCTGGTTCGCCGGGTCGGGCGCGGTGCCGACAAGGAAGGTGTCCGGCGTGGTGTCGAGGGCCGCCGCCAAACGCATGACGACTTCGGTGCTGGGAATGGAGATGGCGCGCTCGATGTTGGAAAGGTATTTGTCGCTGATGCCAGCGCGCTCGCTGACGGTAATCTGCTTGAGTTTCAGATCGCGCCGGCGCTGTGCGATTCGCCGGCCGATTTCTTTGTAGTCTAGTGCCATGCCTATGCCTCCTGTGTCAAGATGTTGTGGCGGGTGTTGTTAGAATGATGCTATCTTAACAAAGTGTTGTAAATTTCTTTTAAAGTGTACATCATTATTCGTATCTTATCAAAGATGCCTAAAAATTAAACTGCTTATAAATTGTAATTTATTTTTAGAATAAGAATATGCTGGTGAAAATGCACATATTTGCGCAAAAAAATAGAATTTCAGGAATCGGGGATGGCAAAAAAAGTTTTTCCGCGTCCGGTGCTGGACAAATGGGGAAGCATATCGTATAATAGAAAAGCAATCCATGCGGGTATGGCGGAATTGGCAGACGCGCCAGATTTAGGTTCTGGTGTCCCCGACGTGCAG
>ERZ1643250.995-NODE-995-length-26760-cov-15.875679_pt1 | contig 26760 bp, 21 predicted proteins | sample MGYA00579262_ERZ1643250 | MGnify/ENA primary metagenome ERZ1643250 (study PRJEB29033, sample SAMEA4952265) | chicken gut metagenome | biome: Broiler Chicken; feature: Gastrointestinal Tract; material: Caecum | place: Ireland | collected 2018 | study: Broiler... | reverse complement strand
CTCACCATTCCGTGTGCCAATCGCAAGACTGGCAGCCGCTCAGGCAGCACTGAACAACAAATAAGAATTTTCTGAATAGAAAATATATTGTCCAAGCATAAAAATTGCCTTATTTCTGATATTATGTCAGAGATAGGGCAATTTTCTTATGGGGAAATCTTGTTTTCCGGGCATACTATATGAAAAACAGTAAGGTGTTCATTATGAAAGAAAATGAGATTTTTGATAAAACTTCCAGGCAAATTTTGGCTCCGGCCTTAAATGACTTCGTACTGTGGATTTTATCTGAGGCCTGCCGTGATGGAATACATCGAGTGTATTTCCTTGCCAGAGACGGTTATCTTATGCACCGCTGTGCACAAGTATATGTAAACAAGCTGCAGCTTCCTTTGGAATGCCGGTATTTATACTGCTCCCGGTACTCTTTGAGGCTGCCTTTGTATCACAGAGACATGGAGACTGCCCTGAACTATATCTGCCGAGGAGGTATTGAGGTCACTGTCGAGAAAATCCTTAAACGTTCCGGCATTCGTGAAGCAGAAAAGGAGAGGACGCTGAAACTCCTGGGGTGGGAGGAACAAAGAGACCGGCCCCTGCCGTATTCCTATTTGAAGAAAATCAGGCAGAAACTGAAGGGCTGTCCTTTTTTTCTGAAAGCAATGGAAGTAAACTCCAGGAAGAAACTTCCTTCTCTTCTTGGCTATCTGGAACAGGAGGGACTTCTGGATGAGACACCTATGGCCCTGGCAGACAGCGGGTGGACAGGATCTATGCAGAAAGAAATCAATCAGGCTCTTAAAATACTGGGGAAAAGCGGCCAGTTGTCAGGATATTACTGGGGGCTTTATGAACTGCCGGAAGGGATAAAAAGGGAAAACTATCACTGTTATTATTTTTCTCCGGAAAAAGGTTTGAGAAAAAAGGTTCATTTCAGCAACAGCCTTTTTGAAAGTATTTTCAGCGCACCTCACGGGATGACAACAGGATATGAGAAAAAGAATGGAAGGTGGGAGCCTGTCTGTGGACCGGGAAATGAAAAAAAGAAAAGATTTCTGGAAGAACTGGAGAGTATCCTTCTGGAGTATGCAGAAAAGCAGGCGGAAAGAATAAAGGATATAGAAAAACTTCCTTTAGAAAAAAATAGGAGAGAAATCAGCAGGCAACTGAGACGGATTATGGGAAAACCTTCGTTTCAGGAGGCGGAAGCTTTCGGAAATCTCCCTTTTTCAGATGATGTCTTTGATACAGAAGGGCAGATGACAGCGGAAAAGCTCACAGAAGAAGAATTGAAAGCCAACCATGCCTGGAATAAGATCCGCCGGATGAGCGGTTTTAGTAAGGGATATGTGAAAGAAAGTCCCTGGTATGAGGGCAGTGCAGTCCTTTATGGGAAAAGTCCCGGATGGGACCTGCTGATGTACCGTATATATAAATATCTGCTGTATTTAAGAAAAAAATATTCCCCTTCCAAGAAGAACATCAAAGAGAAAATTCAGGATGTTCTCCCGGAAAGGGGAAGACTTTAAGAGAATTTATTTATCCTGGGCTCCTTTAGGGGAAGCCTGGGATTTTCTCCCTTGGGAAGAATGACATTTAAAAGAATAGCCACAATAGTAGCCAGAACAACCGGTGATGAACCGAAAATCGTAGTCACCCATCCAGGAAAAGCGCTGAGGGATCCGGAAGCCTGTGTAACGCCCATTCCAAGAGCTACGGACAGACCTACAATAGAGGTATTCCGATAATTCATTTCCTGCTGCATGATCAGCTTGATCCCTGTCATGGCGATAGAGGCAAATACGGAAATTGTGGCACCTCCAAGAACGCACTGAGGAATGGTGGTAAGGAGTGCAGAAAATTTCGGTACCAGTCCGGCAATGATCAGGACAAGAGCGGCAAGTCCCAGAACACAGCGGTTAATAACTTTGGTGGTAGTAACGATACCTACGTTCTGACTGTAGGTAGCTGTGGGAAGACCGCCGAATACAGCGCCGATAATATTTTCAATACCATACATGACGATGCCCCCCTGGAGCTCTTTAGTAGTGGGCTCGCGATCCATACTGCCTACTGTAGTAGCAGATAAGTCTCCAATAGCCTGTATGGAATTAATAGCGAATAAAACGCCTATGGCGATACAGGCTGAAGGCTCAAAGCTGACGCCGAAATGGAATGGCTGAGGCAGCTGAAAAAATCCTGAAGAAGAAATTCCGGAGAAATCGATCATTCCGAAACATGCCGCCAGAGCATAGCCTGCGATAATACCGATAAGGATAGAGGCCAGCTTTAAAAAGCCTTTGGCAAAATGGTTCAGCCCTGTTACTACTGCCAGAGTAAAGAAGGCAACCAGCCAGTTCTGCCAGGAACCATAGTTTTCGCTGGAAGTTCCGCCGGCCATATAATTTACAGCTGTGGGATACAGAGAAAGGCCGATGGTGAAAACTACAGTACCGGTGATGATAGGCGGAAAGAGGACACGGATTTTCTTTACGGTAATGCCTACGATAATGGCTATGACACCGCCGACTATCTGAGCCCCCAGAATTGTGCCTACGTCAAATTCTCCGGCAATGGCCTGCATACTGGGAACATAGGCAAAACTGATTCCCATGATCACAGGAAGTTTTGCCCCTAACTGAAAATTTTTTCCTTTAATAATAGGAAAAAGCTGAAGCAGGGTACTAATGGCAGAGACAAACAGGGCAGCCTGAATAAGGATGACCCGGTCCTGGTCATTAAGACCGGCCACACCGGAAACGATGATGGCGGGAGTTACACACCCTACAATCATGGCAACTACGTGCTGAAGAGCCAGAGGAAGGGCCTGGGAAAAGCCGGGAACGCCGTCCAGCTCAAAGATAGAAGCTTTGGTTGACATAAGTGAATCCTCCTGGGTAATATGTAATTTTTAATACTTATACTACTTTACACAATTAGAACCGGCGTGTAAAGAGGAACCTGTCAAAAAAGAGGGTTTGCTGTTTTTTCTTTACACCTGACGCCGTTTTCGTTATGATATAGGAAAGAAAATAAAGCTGAAAGGCGGTTAAAGAGATGGAAAATACAGAGATTCTGGCAATATACGGGAAAGATTATAAAGATATGACAAAGAAACTTCTGGAAGAGGCTTGTCTGGCCTCCAGGATACCAGATAAAGAATGCCGTATCGGCATAAAGCCCAATCTGGTGTCTCCTTCAGACCCTTCCCGGGGGGCTACCACTCACCCAGAAATCGTAGCAGGGATTATTGAATATCTTCAGGAACGTGGATTCCATGATCTTGTTATGTTAGAAGGCTCCTGGGTGGGAGACAAGACAGAGGACACAGCAAGACTATGCGGATATTATGACCTCTCAGAGAAATACGGTGTAGACTTCCTGGATATGCAGAAAGACAGCTATGAAACCTATGACTGTGAAGGAATGGAACTGAAAATCTGCGATGAAGCAAAAAAGCTGGATTTTTTGATCAATGTGCCGGTAATGAAAGGACACTGCCAGACAAAGATTACCTGTGCACTGAAAAATATGAAAGGATTGATTCCAAACTCTGAGAAACGCCGTTTCCATTCTATGGGACTGCACAAACCTATTGCCCATCTGGCTGTGGGAATACATCAGGACTTTATTGTAGTGGACAATATCTGCGGAGACTGGGATTTTGAAGATGGAGGAAATCCGGTAGTGATGAACCGGATCATGGCCGCTGCAGATCCAGTATTGTGTGACGCTTACGTGGCTCATCTTATGGGATATGATCTGGAAGAGATTCCCTATATCCAGATGGCAGCAGATCTGGGTGCAGGACTGGAGGACTGGGAACTGGCTGAGTTTCGGGAATTAAATCTTCCAAAGGAAAAGGCTGTGGTTCCCAAGGACAGAAAAATCGTGGAACTTCAGGATACTGTAGAAGAGGTAGAATCCTGCAGCGCCTGTTACGGATATCTGATACCGGCTCTTCAGCGTCTGAAGGAAGAGGGGCTGCTGAAAAATCTGAATGAGAAAATCTGCATCGGCCAGGGTTTCCGGGGAAAGACTGGAGAGCTGGGCATTGGACAGTGTACCAGAAAGTTCCGACACTTCCTGAAAGGCTGTCCGCCTACAGAAGAGGAAATCTATCAGTTCCTGAAAGAGTATATTCAATAGAAAAGAATTGGTTTGTATGACCAAAGTGTTACTAAAAAATGACAGATTTTGTCGGAAATGGTTGTTTTTTGCAGAAAATAGGATATAATTATATAAAAGTATGCTGTCAAGCCACCTGCAGTCCTGCAGATGGCTTGATGTTTGTAAAAAGGAAGGAGAAAAAATTTGATATTTAACTCGCTGACATTTATTTTTCTTTGTTTTATTCCATGTATTCTATGTATACTGGCGGCGGAAAAGGCAGGGGGGCGTTTCCGTATACGGATTCAGAATGTGATACTGCTCCTCTTTTCTCTGCTGTTCTTTGCCTGGAGCGGAACTCAATACATAAAAGTTCTGATTTTCCTTATTGTCTTGAATTATGTTCTGGGACTTCTGGGAAAACGGTCCAGAGCCTTGCTGATCATAGGCGTGGTTTTGAATCTGGGCGTCTTATTCTATTATAAATATTTAAATCTGATCATCACTACCTATAATGATATTTTGCACAGAGATTTCTTTCTCTGGGAGATCATAGCACCTTTAGGAATTTCTTTCATTATCTTCCAGTGCATTTCTTATCTTATGGATTTATATCAGGGCAAGGCGCAGACCTGCAGAAATTTTCTGGATTTCGCCCTTTACATTTCCTTTTTTCCAAAACTTTCTCAGGGACCTATTGTGAAATATAAGGATATGGAAGCTCAGCTGAAATACCGTACTATAACCTTTGACAAGTTTCTCAGAGGCCTGGAAAGATTTATTATGGGCCTTTCCAAAAAAGTATTGATCGCAGATATTTTAGGCCAGACATCCAGCAGCATCTTTTATAATATGGAAATGGGCATGGATGCGGGGACTGCCTGGATTGCCCTTATCAGCTATTCTTTCAGCCTCTATATGGACTTCTCCGGATACTCAGATATGGCCATCGGCATGGCTGCTATGATGGGATTTGAATTTAAGGAGAATTTTAATTTCCCCTATCTCAGCACTTCAATAACCGAATTCTGGAGAAGATGGCATGTGTCTCTGGGGGCATGGTTCCGGGAGTATCTTTATTTTCCTTTGGGCGGCAGCAGAAAAGGAAATGTATACCTGAATCTGTTTGTGGTATTTCTGGCAACTGGAATCTGGCACGGTGCAGCCTGGGTCTATCTTTTTTGGGGAGCCATGCACGGTGTCTGTGTAGTTGTGGAACGATACATTATGAAAAAAAGCTGGTATGAAAAAATACCGGTATTCCTCCGATGGGCTGCAACTTTCTTTATTGTGAATATTGGCTGGATAACCTTTAATGTGACAAAATTTGATGAATTTACAGAGTTTTTAGGATACCTGTTCGGTATGGGAACGCCCATTCCCTTTACAGGGCCGTTTTACCTGACACCTAGATTAGTGACTTTATGGGCAGTTGTAATACTGGGGACTCTGATTTTCAGCAGGAAAAAGGTCCAGGTACAGCTGATAAAGTGGAATGAAGAATCCCAGGTGTTTAATGGGATTAAATATGTATTCCTTCTGGGATGCCTGTTCCTTTGCTTTGTTACTTCCGTCTCTGAGGGCTATCAACCCTTTTTATACTTTCAGTTTTAGGAGGCCGGTGAATGAAAAAAATAAAAATATTGTTTTTGGGGATTTTATGTGTGGCTCTGGCGCTGCCTCTTATATTTTTCAACTTTGAGAAGAATTATGCATCACCTATTGATAACCGAATGCTTACAGAGTGGGATCCTGCTGGTGGAGATGTAACTGAAATGGTGGAGTCCTATATCAATGACCGGATTGGATTCCGGACAGAAGCTATTGACGCGTATACAGAACTGAATGATAAGGTGTTTGGCATGATGGTCCACCCTACTTACACTTATGGAAAAGACGGATATGTATTTTTTCAGATGTCTTACGAAAATCCAGACCCTGTATTTGTAGACCTTTTCTGTGCATATCTGAGACAGGTTCAGGACTATTGCGAAGAGCGGGGGGTTCCTTTCATCTATTGCCTGAACCCTTCCAAGATCACCATATATCAGCAATATCTCCCTGATGGATATATTTATCAGGACAAGCTGAACCAGATAATGTATGACAAGCTGGAAGAGTATGGGGTAAACTATATTACAAATGAATACCTGCTTAAGGAAAAAAGTGAAACAGAACAGGTATATAATGTCAAATACGATGCAGGTCATTGGAATGATTTAGGCGCCTTTTATGGCACCAACCATATTCTGGAAAAGGTTTCTGAATATTTTCCAAATGTACAGCCCAGAGATTTGTCAGAATTTGAAATAGGAACAGTCCATGAAGACAGTCTTTCGGTTTCTCATTTTGCCATTGATGAAGACGTGCCGGCCTTCTGGGATAAAAATCAGGGAAATATCCAGGACCTTACAGAAAATTACAGAAGTATGAAACTGGACCAGAATTATAATGCATTGTTCTGTCTTGCCAATCACAAAGAAGGGGCAGAGGAACTTCCCAGAGTCCTTGTTTTCCAGGGCAGCTATTATAACGAGAGAACCCAGTACATGCAGTCTGCTTTCCAGGAATATGACGCAGTGCATAACTATGAGAACTTTTTAGACTTTGACTATTATTTTAATATTTTCCAGCCGGATTGTGTAATTCTGGAGACAGCAGAGTATGCGACCAATGGAGCTTACTTTTCTTATGAAACTCTGGAGAATAAGGAACTGAATCCAAAACTTTTTGAAGATGAGTTTATCTCTCTTCAGGATGCAGACTATACAGTGAGAGAAGAAGGCAGTCTGGTGACAGTTTCCCTGAATCTGGACGAGGCAGCAGAGAGAGGATACCTGATCATAGGAGACCGTCAGTTTGACTTTTCCATAGATCAGGAAGGCAATACTGCAGAATGTACCCTTGACGTCAGATATTTCCAGGAAGACCTGGCTCAGATATTTTTTCAATAACCTTGCTTTTACAGGAAAACAAGGTATAATATATTTAAGTATGCGAAAAATTTCAGGAGATATTGAATCATGAAGATACCATTTTCACCACCGGATATCACGGACGAAGAAATAAATGAGGTTATAGATACATTAAGAAGCGGCTGGATCACTACAGGACCAAAAACAAAAAAGTTTGAAGAAGAGATAGCCGGATTCTGCCATACAGAAAGAGCCGTATGTCTGAATTCCGCCACAGCCTCTCTGGAGCTGTGCCTCCGGATACTGGGAATCGGTCCGGGAGATGAGGTGATCACAACTGCCTATACCTATACTGCAAGCTGCAGCGTGATCTGCCATGTAGGCGCAACTCCGGTTCTGGTAGACACGATCCCAGGTTCCTATGATATGGACCCGGAGAAAGTCCGGGAAGCAGTTACAGAAAGGACTAAAGGGGTAATCTGCGTAGATCTTGCCGGAATCGTATATCCTTATTATGAAGAAATCTACAAGATCGCAGAGGAAAAGAAGAGTCTTTTTACGCCTTCCGGAGAAATACAGGAGGCTTTGGGCAGAATGGCTGTCTTGGCAGACGGAGCCCATGCCTTTGGGGCCAGCTATGATGGAAAAATGTGCGGAGAGATTGCAGATTTTACCAGTTTTTCCTTCCATGCAGTAAAGAATCTCACAACGGCTGAGGGAGGCGCTGCAGTATGGAAGAAAATTCCGGGAATCTCCAGTGATGATCTTTATAAAAGATTTATGGACTACTCTCTTCACGGACAGACCAAAGACGCCCTGGCAAAGACAAAGCCGGGAAGCTGGGAGTACGACATTGTAGCCCCCTATTATAAATACAATATGACGGATATCATGGCTTCTCTGGGGCTGGCTCAGTTTCGGAGATATCCGGCTCTGCTGAAGAGACGCAGGGAGATCATAGAAAGGTACAATGCAGGATTTAAAGATCTGGATATCCAGGTACTTGAGCACTATGGAGAAAAACATACTTCCAGCGGACATCTGTACCTGACCAGACTGCCTGGAAAGAGCAGAGAGCAGTGTAATATGGTCATTGAAAAAATGGCTGATGCAGGCATTGCTACCAATGTACACTATAAACCGCTGCCAATGATGACTGCTTATAAAAATCTGGGCTTTGATATAAAAGACTATCCAAATGCCTACCATATGTTTGAAAATGAGATTACTCTGCCCCTTCATACTTGCCTGACCGACGAACAGGTAGAGTATATCATAGAAAACTACAGAAAAATTATCGAGGAGCTGTAAGCCATGTTGAAGGATTGGAACAGCCTTCCTGAATCAATGAAGAAGGAAGAGGTAAAAAAATATTATAGAGAACTTTCCAGGAAACGCCCGGCACTTGCTGCCAAGCGTTTTCTGGACGTGGTTATGGCACTTATCTTAACGGTTCTTTTGTCGCCCGTAATGCTTATACTTGCAATATGTATCAAGCTGGACAGCAAGGGGCCGGTTTTTTATCGCCAGGAGAGGATTACCCAGTATGGCAGGCCCTATCGGATCTTTAAGTTCCGTACAATGGTGGCTGACGCAGATAAAAAAGGTCCTTTGGTCACCAGAGGGGGAGACTCCCGGATCACCAGAATGGGAAGAAAACTGCGGAGCTGCCGTCTGGATGAGATTCCTCAGCTTTTCAATGTGCTGAAAGGGGAAATGAGTTTTGTGGGAACCAGGCCTGAGGTCCAGAAATATGTGGACAGCTATACGCCGGAAATGATGGCCACTCTTCTCCTTCCAGCAGGGATTACTTCCAGGACCAGCATTGCCTATAAAGATGAAGAGGCAGAAATTGACCGTTATAAAAAAGAAACGGGGAAAGAAACAGAAGAAATCTATATTCATTATATTCTGCCGGAAAAAATGAAGTATAATCTGGAGTATATCCGTTCTTTCAGTGTGCTGGGAGATCTGAAGATCATGATAGACACAGCCCTGGCAGTAATAAGATAGACAGGAGACAGTTATGAAGAAAAAAATAGCAGTAATTTCCATGGGAGTAAAGCTAAACGGTGAGAAAGGATACAGCCGTTTCCGCTATATCGGAGATTTTCTTTCAGATGCAGGATATCAGGTAGATCTGATCACCACCACATTTCAGCACTGGGAGAAAGCTCAGCGGGATATAGATGCCATTAAGAAAGAAGACTACAAATTTCAGCTGAAATTTATCTATGAACCGGGATATAGGAAAAACATAGATTTAAGGAGAATACGCAGTCACAGCATTGCGGCAAAAAATCTTACAAAACTTCTGGAAAAAGAAGGAGACTATGACCTGATCTATTGTGAGATACCGCCTAATGATGTTGCCCTGGCAGCGGCAGAATATGCAAAAAAGAAGGGAATACCCTTTGTACCTGATGTAAACGATCTGTGGCCGGAAGCCATGAGGATGGTCCTGGATATTCCTGTGGTCAGCGATATCCTGTTTTATCCTCTCCAGAGAGATGCAGAAAAGGTATATTCTCTGGTGTCCGGCATTATTGGAACTTCCGACGAATACAGGGACAGACCTTTAAAAAATCAGAAGCTGGATGTTCCCAGAAAAACTGTTTATGTGGGAAATGAAATTGCAGAGTTTGACAGAGGCGTGGAAAAATACGGACCGGAAATCCAGAAACCAGAAGGAGAGTTCTGGGTCTCCTATGCAGGAACCATCGGTACCAGCTATGATATCCGCACTATGGTGCTGGCAGGCAAGGAGCTTCTGGACCGGGGAATGTCTCAGATCAAATTCAAGATTCTGGGAGGGGGCCCCTTGAAAGATGAACTGGAAAATCTGGCAAAAGAACAGGGCTGTGTCAATGTAGAGTTTGTGGGATACGCTCCGTATCCTAAAATGGCAGCCTATCTTGCCAAGTCCGACATTCTGGTGAACTCCTTTGTAAAAAAGGCGCCTCAGAGTATTGTAACAAAAATCGGCGACTATCTGGCAGCAGGAAAGCCAATGATCAATACCTGTATGAGTCCGGAATTCCGCCAAAAGGTGGAAAATGACGGGTTCGGCATCAATATTCTGCCGGAGGATGTGAAAATCCTGGCAGATGCCATTGCAGAACTCTATGAAGACAGAGACGGCTGCAGGATTATGGGAGAGAAGGCCAGAAAGATTGCAGAAGAACAGTTTGACAGACCGGAATCCTATAAGAAGATAATTGAGTTGATCGAGGAGCTGACTTGATATGGACAGACCATTTTTTACAGTTGTTATGCCGGCCTATGGAGTGGAAAAATATCTGAAAAAAGCAGTGGACAGCATCCGGAGCCAGACTTTTGGAGACTGGGAGCTGATCATTGTGGAAGATGGATCTCCAGACCGGACAGGGGAGCTGGCAGACCGTCTGGCAGGGAAGGATTCCCGGATACGAGTAGTTCATCATGAGAAGAACAAAGGTCTCAGTGAAGCCAGAAATACCGGAATCCGTCAGGCAAGAGGAAAATACATCTGGTTTATGGATCCGGATGATTCTGTAGAAGAAAGCCTTCTTCAGGAGGTCCAGGGGGCTCTGGAGGAAAATCCGGCCCGTTTGACAGTGTTTGGACATGTGGAAGAGTATTATGAGAAAGATGGCAGCTTTTCCTATGCCCATCCGGTAAAGCCCAGGAGACGGCTCTGCAGAAATCAGGGGGAAGTCCGGAAAGAAATCCTTCCTCTGGAGCAGGAGACCCTTTATGGATATGCCTGGAATAAAATTTACGATTTAGACTATATCCGTGAAAAAAAGCTGAGCTATGAAACTGTTCGGCTGATCGAGGATATTGTATTTAATATTCAATACTGTATGGATATTGACACTATGAATCTGTTGGACATTACCCCCTATCACTATGCAAAAAGGATGGAGGGAAGTCTGACTACGAAATTTGTGCCTGATTATTATCCCCTTCACAGGAGAAGAATCGCCATGCTCTATGAGCAGCAGAAATACTGGGGACTGGATAACCGGGAAAGCTGCTCTGTGCTGGGCAGTCTGTATGGGAGATATATCCTTTCCGCTTTGGAGAGGAACTGTGATAAACGGGCAGAAATGAATCATGGAGACAGGAAAAAGTTTTGCCGGGAGGTCTTTGCAGATCCCCTTTTTAAAAGGCTGATACCGGCAGCGGAGGCCAGAGACAGCAGAGCCTTAAAACTGGTACTCACCTGTATGAAGGCAAAATCTGTATTTTTGTGTCTTGCCTTCGGAAGGGCAGTCCATCTGGTAAGAGGAAGCCTTCCGATGTTGTATTCAAAAGTAAAGTCTCAGAGATGATAAGATTCTTATGCCGGCAAAAAAAGGCCGGCAGGACAATAGAAAAATCAAGTAAGAAAGCGCAGGTAAACGAGATGAAAAAATATGATTATGTATTAGTGGGAAGCGGTCTGTTTTCAGGGGTCTTTGCCTATCATGCGGTAAAGGCAGGAAAAAAATGTCTGGTGATCGAAAAGAGAGATACTGTAGGTGGAAATCTGTACTGTGAAGATATGGAAGGCATTCATGTGCATAAGTATGGAGCTCATATTTTTCACACCAGCAACCGTAAAGTATGGCAGTTTGTGAACTCCCTGGTGGAATTTAACCGCTATACCAATTCTCCGGTGGCAAATTTCCATGGAGAAATGTACAACATGCCTTTTAATATGAATACTTTCAGCAAAATGTGGAATATCAGCACTCCGGCAGAAGCAAAGGCTATTATAGAGAAACAGAAAGCCAGCATCCAGGGGGAACCTAAAAACCTGGAAGAGCAGGCCATCAGTCTGGTAGGAGAAGATATTTACAAAAAACTGGTGAAAGGCTATACAGAAAAACAGTGGGGAAGAGACTGTAAAGATCTGCCGGCATTCATTATCAAGAGACTGCCTGTGAGATTCACCTATGACAACAATTACTTTAACGACCTGTATCAGGGAATCCCTATCGGAGGCTATAATGTGCTTATCGAGAAACTTTTTGAAGGCTGCGATATAGAGACCGGCGTGGATTACAACGAAAACAGGGAAAAATACAATGAACTGGGAGAAAAGATCCTTTATACAGGAACCATTGATTCTTTCTACGACTACTGTTTTGGCAAGCTGGAGTACAGAAGCCTGAAATTCGAGACAGAAGTGCTGGATGAGGAAAATCATCAGGGCGTAGCAGTGGTAAACTACACAGACAGAGAAACTCCTTATACAAGAATCATTGAGCACAAACATTTTGAATTTGGAACTCAGCCGAAAACTGTCATCACCAGAGAATATCCGGCAGACTGGCAGGAGGGTATGGAGCCTTACTATCCAATCAATGACGAAAGAAATCAGAATCTGTACCAGCAGTATAAGGAACTGGCAGATAAAGAAGAGAATGTCCTCTTCGGCGGAAGGCTGGCAGAGTATAAATATTATGACATGGATAAAGTAATTGAATCCGCCTTTAAGCTGGTAGAAAAGGAATTATAAGGAGATGCTGATCCATGAAAATAATAAAAAAGGAATATGTAAAGGTCCTGGAATGGGCATTTAAAATTGCATACCTGTTTTTGGGACTTTCCACTTTTAATACATTCCTCTATGACTCCCAGGTGCAGCCAACGCTGGTGCGGATATGCCTGGTGCTGGGGGCTCTGACTTTGGTGGGAAGACTGTTCTTTTTCCGGAATTACTGGAAGATGCCTCATTGGATTTTGCTGGCGTTATTCTGCCTTAGCTTCCTTCTCTCTATGGTAGTAAATTACCGATATGGAGCCTTTACTGCGGATTTTAAATGGCTGATCTGGACCGGACTGCTGTTCTTTCTGCTATATGTGTGCGATACCAGCCGGGATGCTGAGGCCTATAAAAAAGAATTTACAGTGCTGGCCCATATTCTGATCATTTATAGCGTGATTGCAGCAGCTGTGAGTATATATCTGATGTTCCGTCTGTATCATGCGATGTGGTATACAGCCGGAGGCGAACTGATGATCGCAGGATTCCAATGGGGAAGACTCTGGGGCGTCTATACAGATCCAAACTATGGAAGCACTTTTTCCGTGGCAGCGATATTACTGTGTGTTTACTTTTTCAAAAAGAAGAAAAAATGGGGAAAGATCCCTTATGGAATTGCCATTCTTGTAGACTATCTATACATTACATTCAGTGATTCCAGAACTGCAGAGGTAGCTATGGCAGCATCCGCATCTTTCTGGATCATTACCAGCCTATTATGGAAAAAGAAAAATGGAAAGAGAGCTTTGGCCGGAATTGCAGCGGCAGTTGTTTTTGCCGGAGCCTTTGTGGGGGCTACTTCACTGATTAAGTCAGAGTATAATGTGAAAATACAGAACCAAATTCAGGCCCAGTCTGCAGCTCAGCAGCAGACGCAACAGCAGACGCAACAGCAAACGCAACAGCAGACAACGTCTTCCCAGAAAGTAGGAAGACAGGCAGATCTAGAAGAGGATGTAAGCAATGGAAGACTTGCACTGTGGGAGAGCAGCGTGGAAATCTGGTTGGCTTCTCCAGTCTGGGGGACCGGATATAACTCTTTTCTTCCTTTTGTAAAGGAACACGTCCCACAGTCTTATGTAATCAATAACAGCCAGGGAGAATATGTCAGCCTGCACAATGAATACATAAATATCCTGGTCTACCAGGGCGTTCTGGGCTTTGGGATTTTTGCAGTATTTGGAATCCTGACCTTGGTTAAATGGTGCAGGAATCTGTACCTGGTTAAACAAGAAGACCGAGACTATATCTGTGTGCTGACCGGGTGCGTACTGGTAGTGCTTGTTACGATGGTCTTCCTGATGGAAGGGCTTTACACAAATTCCCCGGGATCCTTTATCTTATGGACTTTCCTGGGATATCTGATGCATTATTTTGCAAGAAAGGAAAAGGCAGAGACAGAAAAATGAAAAAAATACTGGCGGGATTTATTATGGATGGGCACAGTGGGGGAATAGACAAATATCTTCTGAACTTTTTAGAAAATGTAAACAGTGCAAATGTCCGGGTAGACTTTCTTACAAATGAAATTGACGGAGAACTGGAGGCATATCTTAAAAGATATGGTTCCAGTATCTTCGCTATCGCAAATCTGCGACACCCATACGCCCAGTACCGTCAGGTCCGGGAAATTCTGGACAAAGGCAACTATGACATTGTATATCTGAATATTTCCACAGCGATTGATTGCATTGCAGCCTGGGCTGCCAGAAGAAAAAAAGTCCCCAGGATTTTGCTCCACAGTCATTCCAGCGGCAATGACTGTGAGAGTACGGTAAAAAGAAGGATTTTTAATACCATTCATTATATCTGCCGCCTCTTTTTATACCGGGCGGGAACAGAATACTATGGCTGTTCCGAGAAAGCCGGTCTTTGGATGTTTCCTGAAAAAATCGTAAGATCCAAGGATTTTCATACGATTTTTAATGCAGTAAATTTGGAAAAGTTTGCCTACGACCCTTCCGTGCGGGAGGAAGTGCGAAAAGAATTAAAATTGGAAAATAAATTTGTGGTAGGACATGCAGGTAATTTTGTATATCAGAAAAACCACTATTTTTTAATAGATGTATTTGAAGCTTTGAAGAAATCCTGTCCTCAGGCTGTACTGGTACTGGCGGGAACAGGAGAAAGGTTTGAAACAGTAAAAAAGATCCTTCATGAAAAGGAGCTGGAAGACAGTGTGCGGCTTTTGGGCTTTCGTTCAGATATGGAGCGTTTAATGCAGGGAATGGATTTCTTCCTGCTGCCGTCTTATTTTGAAGGCCTTCCTACAGTGGCCGTAGAAGCACAGGCTTCCGGTCTGCCCTGTCTGATGAGCGATACCATTACCAGAGAAGCCAAAATCACAGAAAACTGCTGGTTCTTATCTTTGAAGGACCATCCCGATAAATGGAGTGATTTTGTGCTGGAACATAGAAATGGAGACAGGGAAAAGATTTCATGGGTTGGGAATAAAGAACAATATAGCATGGAAAAGTTAAAGGAGCAGCAGAGAATGCTGTTGGAGTAAATCTCTGATATAGTTACGACAGAAAAGTACCCATAAGACAGGAGGCAGGAAATGGAACTGGTCAGTATCGTAGTACCGGTGTATAATATAGAAAAATATATAGGAAACTGCATTGAAAGTATTCAAAAACAGACCTATGAAAATATAGAAATCCTTTTGATCGATGATGGCGCCAAAGACGAAAGCGGCGCTATATGCGATTGTTATGCCCAAAAGGACAGGCGGATCCGGGTGTTCCATAAAGAGAATGGCGGGTTAAGCGATGCCAGAAATTATGGGGCCCAGCAGGTCAGAGGAAAGTACATGCTGTTTATAGATGGAGACGATACGATTTCCTCGGAACTGGTAGAAAAAACTTTAGATTGTGCAGAAAAAACAGATGGAGATATGGTGTTTTTTGATTTTGAGTCTGTTGAAGAGGAAACAGGGAGACGAGATCTGTATCATTACGGTCTTCCTGAGAAAAAGGCCTTTTCCGTTTATGATCATCCGGAAATCCTGCTAAAATCCCCTTCAGCCTGCTGCTGCCTGTATAAAAAAGAATTTTGGGACAAGTCCGACATAAGATATCCCCTGGGACGCCATTATGAAGATCTGGCTACAACCCCCAGATTTATGCTGAAAGCGCAACGTATAGGATATACAGGAGAGAAGCCCTTGTATTATTACATGCTCAGGAAAGGCTCCATCATGCACAGCAGTAATTTTGAACGGAGTTTTAAGGATAGGACCTGGGTATTGGATTTCTTAAGGGAATATTTTTACAAACAGCAGGCAGAAAAAAAATTCCAGAAAGAGCTGGAATATATGTTTTTTGAACATGGTTATTTCATTCCTTTAAAAGAGGTTATCCTGGAAGACACCAAAAGTCCCTGGATTTCCAGGTTTGGGGAATATGTGTCACAAAAATACCCGGACTTTTTGAAAAATCCCTATATCCGGCAAAATCTGTCTAAGAAAGATCAGATTATGCTGTTCCTTATGAAAAAACGTCTGTTTTGGGCAATGAACCTTTTATCCGCAATCCGAAAAAAAAGTGACAGTCTGAAGAAATAGGAGAAAAGCAATGGAGAAAGTTTTGACAGTAACAATTCCTTCCTATAATGTAGAAAAGTATCTCCACCAGACGCTGGATTCTTTTATACAGGAAGAGATTTTAGAAGATATAGAAGTACTTATTGTAGACGACGGTTCCAAAGACCGGACCCCCCTGATTGGAAAAGAATATGAGATAAAATATCCGGGAACTTTCCGGGTAATCTCAAAAGAAAACGGCGGACACGGCTCTACTATTAACAGAGGAATTCAGGAAGCCAGGGGCAAATACTTCAAAGTAGTGGACGGCGATGACTGGGTAAATACCGGGGATTTTGTGAAACTGGTAAAAGCTCTGAAAACCTGCCAAGGGGATTACGTGGCGACAAATTACTATGAGGTCAATGATAAAACCGGCGAAAAAACCTCGAAAGATTATAAAGAATTGTCCGGGAAAGAAGTCTGGAAATTCGAGGAGGCAGCGGCTGTCACTCAACTTAGCATGCATTCTCTTGTGATAAAGACTGAAATTCTAAAAAATAATCATATCCGTCTGGATGAACACTGTTTTTACGTGGATGTGGAGTATATCTTATATCCTGTCCCCTATGTAAAAACCGTACAGTTCCTGGACCTCTATGTATATATGTACCGTCTGGCGGTGACAACTCAGAGCGTCAGTCTCCAGGGATATCAGAAACATATGCAGAATCATATCGACGTTATTTTGCATCTGACAGAGTTCTTTGAAAAATATGCAAAGTCCGGAAGTCCGGAGAAGACAGAATATATCGGAAAGCGGATTGCCCAGATGGTAGGCGATCAGATCACGATCTTTGTAAGTTTTCCGGAAACGGACAAAACAATTAAGCAGAAGTTTGTGGACTTTGACAGAACCTTGAAAACTTTGAGCCCTGAGATATACCGCCGCTCCGGGGAAGAGAGCGGTTCCCTGCGGCTGTTTCGGAAAACAGGTTTCAGAGGTTATAAATGGATTACAAGGATGTGCAGGAAAAGGAATCACATAGGAGAGGAGTAGAAGATGAAGACACATTCCATTAAATTTAACTTTATTATGAATGCGCTGCTGACCATCTCTCAGGTCATTTTTCCGATGATCACTTTTCCTTATTACTCCAGGGTGTTAGGGGCAGAAGGTACGGGAAGCGTAGGATTTGCCCTGGCGGTAGTTTCTTATTTTACTATGGTTGCTTCTCTGGGAGTTCCTACTTATGGCATCCGGGCATGTGCAAAAGTACGGGATGACAAGGAAAAACTGTCCCAGACAGTACAGGAGCTGCTGATCATTAACGGCATAACCACAGCTGTTATGTATGTGGCATATTTTCTGGCGATTGCGATTGTGCCAAGGTTTGCCCAGGAGAAAGAGATCCTGACTATGGTAAGTATTTCTATTGTATTAAATACCATGGGAATATCCTGGCTGTACAGTGCATTGGAGAGATACTCCTACATTACATTGTGTACGGTGATTTTTAAAATCATAGGAGTTGTACTGATGTTTGTGTTTGTCCGCTCTCCGGGGGATTATATTATATATGGCGGAATCAGTGCTATCGCTAACTACGGATCAGGTATCCTGAACTTTTTTAATATGAGAAAATATATTTCTCTTAAAAAGACCGGGCCTTACGATTTTAAACAGCATATTGGTCCCATATTTACTTTCTTCATGATGTCGGCGTCCATTAGCATTTATACAAATCTGGATAAAGTTATGCTGGGGTTTATGAAGACGAACACGGATGTAGGATATTATGATGCGTCAGTAAAAATAAAAACAATTCTGGTAAATGTAGTAACCTCATTAGGGACGGTTCTCCTGCCGAGAATGTCTTTTTATATAGAAAAAGGCGAGAAAGAAGCTTTCCGGCGGACAGTAACCAAAGCTTTCCGGTTTGTAATCGTAGCAGCATCTTCTTTGATGATATTTTTTATTATCTTTGCAAGAGAATCCATTCTGGCTATATCAGGGGAAGAATTTTTACCTGCCGTATTTCCTATGCAGCTACTGATGATCACCCTGCTTTTGATCGGTTTATCGAATATTACCGGAATCCAGATCCTTACGCCTATGGGCAGGGAAAATCTGGTCTTAAAGTCGATTTTGTGGGGAGCGGCGGTAGATTTTGTTTTAAATCTTATTTTAATACCGAATTATGCATCTTCTGGAGCAGCTTTTGCAACAGTTATGGCGGAACTGGTAGTTCTTGTGGTACAATGTATCTATTTGAGAGATATTCTGGCAGGGCTGATGAGGAATATAGATCTGAAGAAAATCCTGATCGCACTGGTATGTGCCGGAATCGTGGGGGTTCTGCTTCATATGAATATTAATATGCAGTCAGCTTCATTGATCATGGCGCTGGCAGTTCTGGCCGGAGAAGCAGTGGTGTTCTTTGGCATCTATGGCGGATTATTGCTTTTGATGAAGGAACCTATTGTAATGGAAATTCTGGATATGGGACTTTCCATGATACGAAGGAAAAAATAAAAGGAGATCGTAAGATATGTATCAGACAGGAAAAAACAGTTGGTTGAAACACTGGGATTTTATACTTCTGGATTTACTCTGCCTGCAGATTGCCTATATTGCTGCTTTTATGCTGCGGCATGGACTGATCCTTCCTTACAGCTGGGAAGAGTATCGGAATATGGGAATCATTATGGCACTGGTGGAGTTATGTGCAGGTTTTTTCCTGGAAAACTATAGAGATATTGTCCGACGGGGATACTTTCAGGAATTTAAAAAAGTTCTTCTGCTGATTTCTACGGTAATCGTAGTCGTATTTACCTACCTGTTTTTCACAAAATCTTCCTCCACATTCTCCAGAGCAGTGTTTATCCAGATGTGGCTGCTGGGAATTGTGATTACTTATTCTGTGCGATGCCTTTGGAAGTTATATATCAGAAGAAAAATGAAGGATAAAAAATATCTGGATAAAATGATCCTTGTTACTACAGAAAGCAGCGTGGATCAGACGCTGTCTTTGTTAGGAAAAATAGACTATACGGATTTTTATGTCAGCGGTATTATCCTCCTGGACAGCACAGGTGAGAAAAAGATTGGAGATATACCGGTAGTGGCAGCGGCTGAAAATGCTGTGGAAGTCCTTCAGAATATGGTTGTAGATCAGGTGTTTATCGACGGAAGCAGGAGAAATTCCTATGTGAGAGATATTATGGCCGCCTGTAATGAAATGGGGATTACCACTCACTACAATCTGGGCAGCAATTACCGGTTTTCAGGAAAATCCATTGTAGAAGAATTCGCAGGACATACGGTCCTTACTACCAGCATTAAATTTGCAGATACCCGGCAGCTTCTTTTAAAGAGGATCATGGATATCGGAGGAGGTATTGTGGGGATCATTCTTACAGCTGTTTTGACTGTGATACTGGGGCCCATTATCTATATACAAAGTCCCGGCCCGATCTTCTTTTCTCAGGAGAGGGTAGGAAAGAACGGAAGAAAGTTCCGTATCTATAAATTCCGCTCCATGTATCCGGATGCGGAAAAGCGGAAAAAAGAGCTGATGGAAAAGAATAAGATGCAGGGATTTATGTTTAAAATGGATAATGATCCGAGAGTGACGCCTATCGGAAGATTTATCCGCAAGACGTCTCTGGATGAATTTCCCCAGTTTTTTAATATCCTGAAAGGGGACATGAGCCTGGTAGGGACCAGACCGCCTACTGTAGATGAATACGAACAATATGAACGGCGCCACAAAGTACGGCTGGCAGCAAAGCCGGGGCTTACCGGACTGTGGCAGGTCAGCGGAAGAAGCGATATTGTAGACTTTGAAGAAGTGGTGGCACTTGATAAAAAATATATTGAAGAGTGGAATATCGGACTGGATCTGAGAATCCTGTGCCAGACAGTAAAAGTTGTGGTAACAGGAAAGGGATCTGTCTGAAAAGAAAGTGAGAGAAGATGGCTAATAGTAAAAAACATGTGTTTATTATAGGATCTAAAGGAATTCCGGCAAAATATGGCGGATTCGAATCTTTTGTGGAAAATCTTACAAAGTATAAGAAAAGTCCGGATCTGGTTTATCATGTATCTTGTATTCCTTCAAATGAAGAATATAAAACGGGGAAAAAGGAATTCCGGCATAACGGAGCCCATTGTTTTAATGTTGTACCCAGAAATATAGGACCGGCCAGGGCCGTGGTTCATGATCTGGAAGCATTGAGATATTGTATTAAATATATTAAGAAAAATAAGATTCAGGATGCTATTGTTTATATTCTTGCCTGCAGAATAGGACCTTTTATCCATCATTATAAGATACAGCTGGATAGTCTGGGGTGTAAACTCTATGTAAATCCAGACGGTCATGAGTGGAAACGGGCAAAGTGGAGTGCGCCTGTTCGTAAATACTGGAAAATATCAGAAAAATATATGGTAAAAAATGCCCGGCTTCTTGTTTGCGACAGTAAGAACATAGAAAAATATATTCAAAAAGACTATGCTCAATATAAGCCGAAAACAATCTTCATAGCTTATGGATCGGAAACGAAACCATCTGTTTTAAAAGACGAAGACAGTAAATGGACAGACTGGTGTCAGAAAAAGAATGTTCGTCCAGGAGAATACTATCTGGTAGTCGGAAGGTTTGTACCGGAAAATAACTACGAGACCATGGTCAGAGAGTTTATGAAGTCACATACAGAAAAGGATTTTGTGATCATAACAGGCGTAGATAATAACAAGTTTTATGACAGGCTGAAACAGGAAACCGGTTTTGAAAAGGACAAAAGAATTAAATTCGTCGGTACGGTTTATGACAGTGAACTTTTGAAAAAAATACGGGAAAATGCATTTGCATACTTCCATGGACACGAAGTGGGAGGAACAAATCCAAGCCTTCTGGAAGCTCTGGGGAGTACGAATCTGAATCTGCTGTTAGATGTAGGATTTAATAAAGAGGTGGCAGAGGATGGAGCTTTATACTGGAGTAAAGATAAGGGAAACCTGGCCGCTCTCATTGATAAAGCCGACCAGATGCCTGAGACGGTGCGGAAAGATATGGGTAAAAAGGCAAAAGACAGGATTTTAAACTGGTATAGCTGGGACTATATAGTGGGAAAGTACGAAAAATTGTTTTTGCGAAAAACTGGAGTATAGCTGCAGATAAGTACGGGAGATAAAAGTATGAGATTGAAATTGGATAAACAAAATACAGGCAGAATACTGGAAATGCTATACTTGTTGGTTTTCGCCGCCTTTATCGCATGGTCTTTTCTTAATACCACGAAATTTGAGATTGTCTGGCCGAATTACTTTTATTCAGATTTAAAGGCATTACTGCTTCTGGTTATCATTGTAAAAGCAGGATATATGGGAAATTACAGCAAGAGTGATATTCTCTCTGTTTTTTTAATAGGAGCGGTTATTCTGCTTAATGTCAGCAGAAACGGATATACAGAACTTGAAATACTGCTTCTCCTGATCATAGGAGCAAAGGGTATAGATTTAAAAGATATAGTAAAAGTATATTTTATCGTTACTACATTACTATTGATTATTACTATCGCAGCGGCCCTTACCGGAAGAATTGAAAATCTTGTGTATCTGCAGGAAGGCCGGAGGAGCAGAATGGCATTAGGAATCGGATATCCTACTGATTTTTCAGCGTATGTCTTCTACGATGTAATCGCTTATATTTATATACGCAGCAAAAAAATAAAATATATAGAACTTGCGGTTTTGTTTGCTTCAGGAATAGGGGTATATCTTATTACAGATGCGAGACTGAATACCATATGTATAATTGCTGCCGTATGTATATTTTTTTATCTTAAAATACGTGAGGACTATGGCAGGAAGCGGCAGAAAGAATACCAGATCAATAAGCTTTGGTCCTTCCTGCTGGCATTATCACCAGTACTATGCGGCGCTTTTATGATTATATGTTCTATTTTATATTCTTCCGGAAGCAGAATTACAGATCTGCTGGACAGAATCCTTAACTACAGATTATACCAGGGAAATAAAGCCATTGATATATTTGGATTTACGCTCTGGGGGCAGTATATTCCTATGCAGGGGTATGGCGGTACTACCGATATGCCTAAGCATTATTTTTTCCTGGACAGTTCGTATTTGAGTATTGTTATGCAGTATGGTCTGCTTATATTTGGAATTGTGCTTTTTATATGGATCATCATATCCTTCAGAGCCAGAAAAGAAAAGAACTGGATTCTTCTATGGATAGTCGCTGTCATTTCAGTCCAGTGTATGATAGAGCATCATATGCTTGAAATTGCATATAATCCGTTTATTTTAGCAGTATTTGCAGAAACTGTAAAAACGAATAAAAGACCGGTAATAGAAAAACTTTATAATAGAGTGCGAGGAAAAAGGAATGGTAAGCAGATTAAGAAAGCTGTTAACTAAATATCCGATAGTTATTGGAATTATATGTATTCTGGCTTTAATGGGCGGAATCGTATGCTACTGGTACTATAGCAGAACACAGGAAATTGTACCTACAGTTATCCCTCAGGAACTGTCAAGAGAACAAAATATTGAGAGACTGATTGCACCGGAAGACGCAGTAGAATATTTTGTGCGTGCTGTGATGAATGAAGATCTGGATCAGGCAATGCGGGTCTTTCCGATAGATGAGTTATGCTTAAATCAGAAGTTTGCAGATCTGGTCGATATAAAAGGCTCGTTTTCACTTGACTTCCCAATAGCGCCTTCTTTAAACTATGGGAATTATTTTCCAATTGCTTCCGCAGAACTCACAGGCAGATATGCAGATATGTATCAAGAAACAGCGCAGACTATAGGAAATACAGAAGATGCTGTCCTGGAAGCAATTGAATTTATATCACCGGAACAACAGCTGGAAGCGGATTTTCAGGCGAAAATGCGGCAAATGTGTGAAACATATGGTGCAGATGCCTTTTGTTATATGGAGGCTACATTGGAGCTGGACGGGCAAACTGTGAATATCCCTGTCACAGTTGTTAATTATGATGGATACTGGAAAATTTTCCGGCTGGGAAGTGATCTGGAAGAGCAGATCACATATTCTTCTCAGGAAGAGCAGGATGAAGTCTTATCGGAAAGACTGAAAGACTATCTTGAAGAAACCGTTAATGGAACAGAGGATACCAACAGCCAGGATGAGGAAAAGGAAGAGAAACACTATTCTGAGGAGGAAGAAAAACTGCTGAAAAATGGAGAAGCTCTTCTTCTGCCAAACTACTTTGTTACGAATGCTGTTTATGAAGAAAGTCCCGAAGAGCTGATGAGGATTTTTGTACGGTATATACAGAAACAGGACCTTACATCTGTTCTTACTTTGGGAAACGTAGGAACAGAGGAAAGGAATCTTGAAAGCACCACAGTAGAATTACTGGAAGGACAGGCCGGTTTTGCAGAAAGATTAAAATATTTTTATTATTCATTTTTATTAGAGGAAGACCCGGAAAAAACTTATTCTCTGGAGCAGCTGAAACTTACAGGTCAGGAACTGCTGGATCAGTTAAGCCCTCAGTTTTTCTTTTATCTGGATATGAGGGAAATGATCCCGTCAGGAGACGGTGAATATCGCATCTATTTCCGGTATGAGAGCGAATATTACAGCTTTATATTTGAGTTTTCTGAGTATGAAAACGGATGGCAGATAAAAGATATCAGAAATGCAGAAAAGCTGACAGAACAGCAATATAACAAAGAAGTACAGGATTAGTAAAGATAAGAGGTTGGAAAGATAAATGGCAGATTTGAAGAAAGCAAATAATCCGATGTTTAGCATAATTGTCCCTATTTATAATACAGAGAAGTATCTGGAGCAGTGTCTGGACAGTTTGATCGGACAGAAGTATAAAAATTATGAAATTATTCTGGTAGATGATGGATCCACAGATAAGTCTGCCGATATATGCGATTTTTATCAGAGCAAATATGAAAACATAAAAGTAATCCATAAGAAAAACGGAGGGCTTGTGAGAGCCAGAAAAACAGGAATAGATGCAGCTGTTGGAGATTATATCGGATTTGTGGATTCGGATGACTGGGTAGATTTAAATCTGCTGGCAGAAGTTAAGGATATTCTGAATAAATATAATCCGGAAATTATTTCTTTTAACGTAGTGTTAGAGTATTCAAACAGACAGGAAAAAGAACAGAATTTTATATCATATGGATATTACAATAAGAAAGGGATGGAAGAAAAAATTTATCCTATTATGTTATATAATAAAGAAGAACAGTTTTATAACTTTGGTATCTATCCATCTGTCTGGAGTAAATTTTTTGCTAAACATATATTAGAAAAAAAATATTGCAAAGATGATAGGATTACAATGGGGGAAGATGCTGCATGCACATATGCCAGTCTGCTGGAGGCGGAATCTCTGTATATGATGCCGCAGTTTTTCTATCACTACAGACAGAATGAAAATTCTATGACAAATCAATATGATGCAGGACGCTTTGAAAAATATAAAATTTTGCTGGAATACCTGGATGAAGTCCTGGATGATTCCAGGTATGACTTAAAAAGACAAAAGATCGTACATCAGGGATTTCGTATGAAACACGCAATATTGAATGAATCTAAAGCACCTGCAGGATTTTTAGAAAAAAGGCGGGCTTTACGTAATAAAATGCGCCAGTATAAATTCCAGGATACCTTTAGAAAGATGGGAAAAGTTAAGGCAAGCATTACCTCTCGGGTATTTCTTTTTCTTGGCAGACACGAAATGTTCGGCAGTCTGTTGATCATATGTGAAATTTTTAAGAAAGTGCATAAGTATTAGAACTTGGAGAAAATGACATGGATAAAGTATCAGTTATTGTACCAGCTTATAATTCAGAGGACACAATTCGCAGGTGTTTGGACAGCATTCTGAAACAAACATATAAAAATATTGAGATTATAGTGATCAATGACGGATCTACAGATTCCACGGAAGCTATATGCAAGGAATATGCAGCAGAATGTGATAAAGTATATTTATACAATCAGAAAAACCAAGGGGTCTCTGCTGCACGGAATTCAGGGATGGATAAGGCCACTGGTAAGTATCTGCAGTTTGTAGATGCGGATGATTATATTGAAGAAAATATGACGGAACGATTAGTTTCAGAATTTGAGAAGTCCGGAAATTGGGTGATCTGTGGCTGTATGAATGATAACGGAGATACCAGCACTGTTATCAGAACATCTGCTCCTGAAACAATGGACAGACTTGAAACTATGCGGGCGCTGGTGGCTCCGGATTCTATCAGAGGCTACCTTGTAAATAAACTTTTTGAAAATGAGATTCTTAAAAAATATAATCTGCATATGCGTACAGATATCTTCGTATGTGAAGATCTGATATTTTGCCTTGAATATGCGGCCCATATTAAGTCTGCTACATATATAGAGGAACCACTATATCATTATATATACCGGGATGACAGTGTGACCCATAAAAAATACAGCCCTAAAAGATTCAGTTCTCTTCAGGCTTTCGAAGAAATAAAAAAAATAACTGAGAAATATCATGATGAAAAATTAAATAAAAATGTGGAGGCTCATTACCTGGTGCTGGTAATTCAGTTGTTTGTTATGCTGAAGCGTAATCATTACCCGATCCGGTCCGGAGAAATGAAGACTGTTCTAAATAATATGAAACAGAGACGGCTGTGTCTCTGGACAACCAATTGGGATATGAAGTACAAGCTGACTTGCATTCCTATAAAAATTTTGAGTCTGTTTTGCTGAAGGGGAGACAAAAATGGAGAAAATTTTATCGATTTCTATTGCTGCCTATAATATAGAAAAATATATTTGTTCCACAATAGAAAGTCTTATCAATGAAGATGTAATAGAAAAGATGGAAATACTGATCGTCAGTGACGGATCTACAGATAATACAGTAAAAACCGGAAAAGAATACGAAAAGAAATATCCAGGATCTATCCGGGTCATAGAAAAGGAAAATGGAGGCTGGGGTTCTACAGTCAATGCGGGCATTCAAAACGCACGGGGAAAGTATTTTAAACTGATTGACGGAGATGATCAGGCCATGACAGAGAATCTGCCAGACTTTGTCCATTATCTGGAAAAAAACAACTATGATCTGGTTCTGACTCCGTATATTGAGTTTATTGATGAAACCGGAGAATTAAAAGAAAAAATAAGTTATGGAGAATTTGCAGGGGGAGGTATTTCTGCATCCGATATTCCGAAGGATGCACATGTAAATATGCACGAGTGCTGCTTTAAAACCTCTCTTTTGAAAGATAACCATATAAAAATTACAGAAAAGTGCTTTTATACAGATGTGGAATTCGTTATAAGAGGATTAAGCGTCACAAAATCCATAGGATATCTGGATAAGATCATCTATAAATACCGGGTGGCAAGGGCAGAGCAGAGTATGAGCATTAACGGCTTTCGCAAACATTATAGGGATCATTTGAAAATGACATATAATATGCTTGAGTTTGAAAAAAATTACTCCGGGAATGACAAGGTAAAGAAGGTTATTCAGAATAGACTTAAGAAGGTTGTGATGATGCAGTATAATATATTTTGCTTCCTGGAGGGAAATAAAGAGCATAAGAGAGAAATAATGCAGTTTGATAGAAAACTCAAACAAGAATATATTGGGTATTATAAAGTTCCTATGAAGAAAGTAAT
>ERZ1643250.994-NODE-994-length-26802-cov-10.617639_pt1 | contig 26802 bp, 26 predicted proteins | sample MGYA00579262_ERZ1643250 | MGnify/ENA primary metagenome ERZ1643250 (study PRJEB29033, sample SAMEA4952265) | chicken gut metagenome | biome: Broiler Chicken; feature: Gastrointestinal Tract; material: Caecum | place: Ireland | collected 2018 | study: Broiler... | reverse complement strand
GTTGGTGCATGATGCGAGTGGGAGGGTGAATGATTTGTATTGCTTGGTCATTCTATCCCTCCCTGTTTCCTGATTCTTGTGTTGTTAGTTGTTATTGTACCATAAGAGTGTATTATGATTACAAATCATGCAGCAGCAGACTACCATTTGCGGCCGCCCGGGCATGAGTAGATCTCCTTGGGTTGGTATGTCCCGTCAAGGTAGACCTTGTTGCAGTGGAGGCTTCGGGAGATGGGGTAGAACTCGGCTGTGATGATCTCACCATGATCTAGGTAATCAACCACATCAGCCGGGAGGTTAGTCCTGGTTGTGGGGATGATCCCATTCCGCCTCAACACCGCCACGATGATTTCGTCATGATTAATCATGTGGTTGCAGTCGATCCCTATCAGATCCTCCATTTCCAATTGTTCTTCCCTCCATAGTGGTGAATAAGAAAACCCATACCAGTCCCAGAACTTGATTCTACCACAGGTGTGATCATACAAACGATCAAGCTGAGTGGATCGTCCGACTGGTATGACGGAAGATCATTTCAGCGGGGGCAAGTTGGTTAATCTGAATGTAGTAGTGATTGTCTCCTAGGAATGCAAGACAACCCGATTTCTGGAGATCAATCCGAATACGGTACGTACGGTCATTTGAATCGTGTCTCTCTGGTAATGGAAATGGTCCCTCGGTTGATTCAGTACCGAGGGACCATCAGAGGGGTCTGAGCGATTAGGTCGCTTTCATTCACTTCTCAAGATCGACATCGTAGGCGGATGACATCGCGTAGAAAAGCCATGCGAACTCGGCAATCGCCTTGTCCAGTTCCTTCCAGTTGGCTATTGAGGTGGAGATGCCACGAACCTCACAAAACTCCATCACCATCTGGAAGACCTCCTTGTCGCGGTCATTGGCCTTCCAGCCTTGATTGTCAATGAGGAACCTAGCCACACGAGCTGGTGCTTCGGTCTCATCGACTGTTGCGGCATTCACTGCCTTGTCATGAAGTTCGGTGGCGATTTTCACAGCAAGGGTCCGGCGCTTGGTGATGTTGAGGTCTTTCTTCATCGGGTTATTGCATCGCTCCTCGACGATGGCGGTCTCAGGATTCGCTTGGTTTTCCTGGACAATCTTGTGCTTGTCCCGGTAGACGGCCTCAGATTCAGCGATGCTGTAGTCGCGGGTGGCTCGATTGACGGTGAGGATGTCTTTCTCTGCATTGGTATCTGCCATGTAGATGTTGATTGCACGGGTGATCTCTGCGTGGGTGAACATGACTTGCCTCTTCGTGGTGGTTTATTTTTGTATTACATTAATTGTAACATCTCATAAGAGGCGACACGCCAGAGGATGGGATGGATGGGTCATTCGAGTCTATCTAGCTTGGCTCAGCGGTTCCAGGGGGATGGCGTGGGTTGGTTGATCTTTCTGATTGGGTCCCCTCGGGCACCTCCCATCCCATTACACTGGTTCCCTATGACCAAGTACGGATTTCAGATCCTTCTTGGCTTCTTGGGAATCTACCGTGGTCGTAAGACTGGCCCCCTCTGAAGTTCGGTATTCATAGATTCCTATAAGGTCTAAGAGCTATAAGGGTAATGGGTTGGACGTGATTTGGATCGATGTTGTCAATAAATGCGAGATTCGTAAGATTTTCCAACGGGGGATTAGGTTAAGATTTGATTAGTTCCAGGGTTAATGGTATGACACCGACCCTGAGCCTAATCAGACTGGTGATCGCTCGTAAATCGTTAAGACGTGGGATTCATCATCTTCAGTGGGGACCTGGCTGAGACCGCCGGATTCCTATGAGGTGGAGGAGTGTGACCGCAGTCAATCGAATAGACGAATCCATAGGTCAGACCAGCTTCCAGCCATCGTGGGAGTTATGAACCCCCACTGAGATCATTTGCCATGATGCCCAGTCTTGTGTGGCGATGATGCCAGTAAGATCATAAAGCGGCTCTTATTCGCTGAGGCTGTCGATCACATCATACCAATGCCCAGTAATTCCCGGTTTCAATGGTGTCTAGACAAAGATAGATTTTCTCCACATTGTGGATCTCCTTGTTGACTAGATTCCCCACTTTATACAACTTGTTGAGGTAGGACGCCTCGGGGATTCCGCTGTTGTCCTGCATTTTGCAGAACATCAACCAGCTGGTCAGTAACTGGCTGTAGCTGTCAAGCTGGGTGGTGATCATGTTGATCAGCGATTTCCTGAAGTGATTGAAGACCAGCTCGGGACGTTTCATTAGTATGTTTGAACCCCAATCATAGTCGAGGTTGAATCCCTCAAGATCCCTCGCGAGTTCGTCTGCTTTGACATCGAATTCAGTCTCGACGTCTCGTCCATTCAAGAGCTTGTTCAACTGCGAATTAGACTCCTCCCAGACTTCCAGAATCAGAGCCAGCGCCATGGCCTCTGGGGTGAAATCAGCATGAGGGGAGAGGTTGGACTGAGTTACATTGTCTGTGGTGTGGTCGCCACCATCATCGTGTAAGGTGTTATCGATTCGTTCAAGGAGGTCATAGTGGTAGGAGTTCCACTGCTCCAGAATCTTTTCTATGTTGTCGTTGGGTGAGAGGATTCCACGCTTCATTTGAGACCTTGTCCTTTGCGTGTTGTTGGTCGGTGTCTTCCAGGTTGCTACTTCTTGTTTCATCTTAGCACATGGATGGCGGCGACACACCGGTAGGAGGGGAGATAACCAGCCCAAGAACCTCCATACCCTTACAGCGGTTCCCTATAACCAAGTATGATTCTGATCTTCACGGTATGATCTCCCCAGTCAAACCCAAGATAGGAATTGAGGGGAATCTAGGGGCATCAGATCCCATTTTAGAGTTTGAAACGAATTAGGTTCAGGGAAGCCGTTATAGCTTGGCTCCTGAGCCTATTCAAAATGATGATCGTTAGAAAATCGCTGAGACATGTACTTCATCGTCTTCAGAATAAGTCGTGCTGAGATCGGCGGATTTTCTAAATCTGGGATCGGCCTTGAGCACTGAACAAACGATCGTTAGATGTGCTGATGGTCAGCTCTAGATTCAGACTGCCCTCCAATCATCATAGAAGGTCACGATCGTCCCAAGACCATCGTAACTGTCGATTCTATAGATCTCGCCCTTTCTGATCGCCTTCATGCGGAGGTCTGGTTCCAGGGCTTGGTCTGGCAGAAATCGCCCGAATCTGAATTGTCATTGAATTGATTCGTTCAGTTAATTTGCAGGTCAATTTCATCGACGGTCATTACATTCGTTTTTCGTTGAGATCTCAACGCTTGTTGTGATCAATCTGGATACGACACGCCGTGGTTTGACAAGATTTGGGGATCGTTGATATGATGATCTTATCACGCTAACCAATGGGGTTGGCGATGAACGGAATTTGGGAGGTGCATCATGCGCTGGCGTCATTGGTTTAGCTTCGGCAACGCCGGTAACGCTAGCTCATGGATTCACTCCTCCATGTAGGACTCACAATCGAGTCAAGGGCGTTGCCGGGTGCAATCACTCCGCAACGCCCGTTTCCGTATCTAAACGAGGACTCAATGGAATCGTTTAGATCCAAGAGATCTTACGATCTCAGCCATTCATTAGATCTACATCAAATGAATGGGTCCGACCCGGGAACGGGGTTATCAATAACCGAAATTGACATACGTCTATAGTTCAAGTGGTAGAACGACGGTCTCCAAAACCGTAGGTTGCAGGTTCGAGTCCTGCTGGGCGTGCGAAGATCTCAACCAGCTCTATCGTGCCATTCATAATCACGATTCTGGTCAAGATCACAATCCGCCCGTTTAGCTCAGACGGTAGAGCATTGGTCTGAAGAGCCGAGGGTCGCTGGTTCGATTCCAGCAGCGGGCACCACACGGGGATCATCCGCTGCAACCGGACGCCTCGTGCTCATGGTGGGCGTGGCAGAACGGTCATGCGCCAGACTGTGGATCTGGTTCAAACGGGTTCGACCCCCGTCGTCCACCCCAATGGGTTCCAGTCAATGGATTCCACAGTAAAAATCAGACAGATTGACCGGATCTCATCATCCCAGTTGATTACGAAGCGCCATCACCCTATAGAGGTCGGTGTCTTATTGCCGGTTTAGGACAAAGAACATTAAACAAGCAATGGATGCGGACCTAAATTCATTGTTATGCAAGGATCAAGGAGTCATTCGTCTTCCTTGCTTGATTCAATTCGTCTATAGGATTCTATCGGATCAAGAAAATGGATTGACCAACAGCAACAGACCTTCGGGCTTAATTCGCGCCAATTTGATTCCCTGATTCGACCTTCGACCTAAAGCCAATCATTCATCAAGCAAACCAGAATCGTCATTAAAATCTGTAGAGCCCATGCCTTACATAACCGTTATGCGTCAGCCAAGTATGACCGATTGCCGCATTGACTGGTTCAAGCTTTCCCAGTACCTCGCGACGATCTGAACCCTCTCCTTCAAGAACTCGATCTGAGACCTGTTCATCATCACCACGTCCCAAACCACAGACAAACCGCCAGACCCCTCATCTACGACAATCAACGGCAGTCTCACGGCATAGTAAACAGACTCCTCGTCCTCTGTGATTCCATAATCAGAAGTCATGAATGACGCGCTAGAGGATGATGTGACCATCGCCACCTGAGATCCGAGAATCCCCACCGTCAATTCAGATCCCATTCCCATCCTCCTACAGCTACGGCCTTCGGGCTCTTACACCTAATACATTATATCAAAAACGACATTTCTCTTAGAGCAACAGACAATCACCCCACTCTCAAGAGATCATACAATCATGCATCCTCCCGTACAATCACAGAATCGTCAATTAACAGGTTGACATAAGCCACGGGGATGACGATTTGTGAGCTGTGGGGAGATCTCCTTCGTTCCATTCGTCATACCGTGATACAATCTCATTCATCTCAATTTGACAGACTTCACAATGAACGGAATAGACGGGAGATCAATCATGGCTATCGAAGAGGAAGACCACACGCCAACACCAGTACTGCTGAACCGCGCTCTCAAGAACGTGGATGAGATTCGCGAGATCATTGAAGTGATTCAGGACCGTAACTCTGATGGATGTTACGGTGATGGTGCGTTGCTCGCCATCACCTCTAGGCTGGATGAAAGCAAGTACACGTTGGCTGAGGTAGAACGTCAGATTGAGTCCTTGGAGGATGATCTACGTGGACTCGACTACTCGATCTGATTCATTTACGTCTATCCGCTCGCTCTGGAATTAGGCGGTCTGGGTTCTGTTTAAGTGGTTCAAGAGCGACGGTTAATTGATTTTCGGAGCCGACCATCATGTTTGATTGTGATGGTCGGCTCCTTATTGGATGCCGGTCATAACCCTCTGATCTCATTGTCTGATTCGATTTGATTCAATATTCCGCCTATCAACCGGTTCAATCACCGGGAACCGAATCTAATGAATCACACAAGGGAGATGATTCCATTTGACAGCGAGGATCATTAGGATCTGGACGGATGGAGCAGCACTAGGGAACCCGTCTGGCGAGATGGGCTGGGGCTGGGCAGACAATTACGGGGCACATGACTGTGGTGGGGCCTCACTGGGCACCAACCAGATCGGTGAACTCACCGCCATCTTCATGGCCTTGAGATCGCACCCCAAGGGCCACGTCCGCATCTACACAGACAGTCAGTACTGCATCAACGTCTACACCAAATGGGCGAAAGGCTGGAAACGCAAAGGCTGGAAGAAACGTGATGGATCACCAGTCCTCAACCTACCACTCATCAAAGCCACCATGACCCTCATGGATGAACATGACGGTCTCATCGAGTTCGAGTGGGTCAAAGGCCATGCCGGGAACTCTGGCAATGAAATGGCCGATAGACTCGCCCATGACTACGCCGTGTCCATCAAGACCGGGGAAGCGGCAGACCGTATGCCTGTGGAAGGCGAATTGACCTTACATGAATCTTACAAGGACGGCGGCCCCAACGCCCGAGCCAGGAAGCGTGACGCCGAACAACGAAAGACCAAAACCTTGAAGCACATCGATGGCGAGAAGCCCGGCGCCCACTGGAAGATGGTGGGACGAGACCGTGTGAGGAAGGGTCCCCAAGCGGTCAACGGCGGCAAGAGGAAAAGAAAGAATCCAAAAAGATAAACCCATGATCCAAGTGACCGTCAGCGTGTGTTTTTTAGATCTTGACAACGAGCAACAATGGTCTTGACTGACCCTAGACTCCAGTCTCACATGGGGGTCTGGCACCGAATGATCCGGGGCACTAAAGAAACGTCTTACTCTATCGCATGGGATCCCCCACAGTCCGTAAATCGTTGTCTTGAACCATTCCAAGGACCAAGAGACCATGAAGATCATAAGTGATCGTTTCGATTGGTTGTCTAGGGATAGAAATAGAAACGGTCAATTTGCAATATCTACCTGTTTAATCCATGTTGGAATCAAGAATCAAGGCCGGAACGACGAACGCAATTGATCACTTGGTTACAAGGGTCTACCCAGACGTATGGATCATGGAGTCACGGTAAAACCAGACTCGACACGACATGGCACACAACATCAACAGCAGGTCAATCGCTGGTAGGGATCAACAATCCACTAGGAGATCCTGCAAGGAGTATGAGAACAAATGAGCAATCTCAACACCAATCCATTCCTGAACCGCCCGGGCAACAACCAGCCCGCGGTACCTCGGGAGTCTACCGTACCATTCACGGCTCCAACACCGGGCTCCACGCCAGCACCGACTCCAATAGAGCCCCAGCATCACGGACGCCACTCGGCCCCTGACACGAGGCGTACACCTATCCAGTCCCCTACTTCAACACAGCCCCAGATCCCGATGGACAACGCTCTGCATGTCGCTGGCGACTCCCCCAAGAAGACAGCATCTCCATTCGAGGTCCCCGTGGGGCCAACCGCAGCTCCCTATGGGCTGCAAGCTGAGCCACCTCAGGTCCAGGAGGAGGCGGTCACGGCGGCGGCTGATGGCGGTCATCCACTGGGGCTTCCGTATTACGGTTGCCCGATGGGAGACGCGGTGATCCGGTTCTTCCAGAATTACGCGAAGTTCTCTGGTAGGGCTTCAAGATCTGAATTCTGGTGGGTTGTGCTCGCCACTGTGATCGCGAGCACCATCTTCGTGATGCTCTCCGCAGGATTCCCGGGGATCATGGGTAACGTCTTCGCCATACTGTTCATAGTGTTCGAATTGTCGATCATCGTCCCCAGCCTCGCGTTGATGACCCGTAGGGCTCATGACTCGAACATGAGTGGCTGGTGGGTCTTCGGGTATTACGCCGCGAACGCCTTGACCGGCTCTCTCGCGGTCTCGGCCTTCATCCAAGCGTTCTCGAAGATGATAGTGATGATCGAGAACTCTGATAACAGCGTTGCCTCTCTCAGCCAGATGAGCATCAGCTCTGGTGCGGTCACGATGATGGGCGTGTCATCGCTCTTATCACTGGTTACATTAGTACTGTTCTTCGTGATCACACTCCGTAAGCCGCGTCCCGAGGGTGTACGTTTTGACAAGCAGTACATCCCCACCCCGCCCACTGACCTCGGATCAAATGGTGGAACAAAAACCACCGGCAACACCGACAGCTTCTCGAACATTCTAGACTGACTCTGAGTTGTCGGGTCTTCGCTTCACGGCGATTAGATTACATTGAACGCCCTAGGGGAGATTCCTGGGGCGTTTCTTTTTTGCTTGACTCCTCGAACAATCACCTATGGGTTTAGTGGAGATCTACTGATTCGCCATAAGGAATCGACTCGCTACGATATTCAGTGGGAGTCTGTTCAATGAATCACGAACCAATTGGGAGCAAGAGTAAATGAGTCAAAGAAGATTCAGTGCCGATGAGATCAGTGAGATCGCAGAAGCCATAGAGAACAATGAGGAATTACCGTCTGACGGCTGGGACGTACTGAACGTCTGTGTCAGCGGAACCGAGGAATCTCGAGAATGGACCGTGATGGTCCGCGACAATCACACTTTAAAGTCCTACCGTTTGAAGTGGTCAATGATGGCGAATGGCGATGAAGATCTGGTTTATGGTGAGCAAGACGCCCCGGAAGTCATTCCATGTATGGTCTACCGCCGCTCTAGCCAAGCCCCGTTCGCCATGAGATTCCTTGAAGTCTAAGCAAGTGAATCGCTTCAAGTGACTCACTTGATTCGTGAATACCCGCCTTGTCCCGTTCATGGATTAGGCGGGTCTTCGTGTCTGGGGGTGATTGACCCCGTCAAGTAAGATTTGCCTCTTCTGGCTTCATGCCTGATAAGCCAGATTCCTGAGATCGCCCCATCAAAGCAAGATTCATCTTCATTACGATCATTGCGATTACAGGGCGACGATTACAATTGTTGATGACATTGTCAAGTCAGGTAGACAGGTCATCTAGATCGCAATAGCGCGTGACCGTGACCTCAAATGGTTGAGACAGCTGGTTTCCGGCAATATTCAAGCACTCAGGCAAGAAAATAGGGTAATGAGGCAAGAGGATCAGGGCATGGATGAGAATAAGGGGATGAACACAAACTCCAGTCAACAGTTCCCAGTGCATCGCAATCCCGATCTTCGTCCGTCCCCCAACCATAGGCCTTCCGTGGTGACTTCCCCTGCCGAGACACCGATTTATGACCCCAGGCATGGACATTACAATCAGCCAATGCCAATGCCCAATGATGACGGTACGACTCCACATGGAAGAACCAATACAGAGGCGCACCCGGGAATACCCACTCCATCCATGCCAGAGTTACAAACGCAGGACCATCGGCTCCGAACCCAATCAACCGACGTCAGTCAGACCCCATCACGGCAATCCGCGTCATTCCTAACCTCGAATGATCTTAATGGTGGGCCAGCGTTTGGCGAATCGAACGGCAATCCAACGAATGACGATGATCTACCAGACGACTCCACGTTCCTAGATGACAATGAATCAGATGATGAATCTCCAGTGGAGGACGATGATCTATTCGGGGCCATCGACTCGGAACGTGCGGCACTGGCCCAGCTCAAGGCCAAGGAGGGAAATCCCAGCGCCCAGCATTCCAACAGGAGACGTGGGTACACCTCTATGCAGCAGGCCCTCACCGCAGAATACGCTCTTGTGGCGGATGACGTTCCAGACACGGTGAAGAGGATCAAACAACTCACATCTCAGGAGAACGCTGAGCTGTTCAAGGATCTGAATGACGAATCTGGGAACCCAGGGTCTATCCCGACACCGATTGACGCACCAGACACGGAGGTGCTGGAAGAGGTAGACTCTGACATCACACCGGCAGAGGCGGATGTCATGCTTGGATTGATCCCTGGGGGCTCTACAGATGGGGACATCGATCCGGTGCTGGAGAGGCTGAATGACGAGTTGGTGCTGCCTTATAGGGATCCCGATGACCCCGAACCAGAGTTGAGTGACATCGAGAAGTCCTCCCTGAGGATGATAGAGTCTCGTGCGACCGAGTGGATCAAGGCTGAGGAGTCTAGGTCTGCCATTCCCCCGATTAATGCCACGACGGGGCATGATGATGAAGACAGTGGGTCTAAGTATGTTATCCATGCGGATGAGGGTTACTTCCTGCTTGAGGACTATCCGGATGGCGAGTTCGAGGTGACGCCATCCACGTTGGACGATCTTCTGAATGATGCGATTGATCGTGGTGCGTCTGACATTCACATCGCGGTAGATCGTCCGATTAAGCTGCGTATCAATGGATCGTTGTACTCGTTCACGAAGTATCACATCATGCGTCAGGAGGACATGGATGCGTTGATCACCACGGCGATCAGCTTCATCTCCAATGAGAAGAGGACCTACCTGAATCAGAAGAAGTCTGTCGATACGTCTTACACGGTGGAGTCTGGCAAGCACGCGGGTGAGAGGTTCCGTGTCCATTTCATGGATGAGATGAATGGCACGGCTATAGTGATGAGGCATATCAGGCCGCAGATCTTCACTCCCGAGGAGATCGGTCTGCCTGAGGACTGTGTGAAGTGGGGTGACTTGTCACAGGGGTTGATCTTGGTTACGGGTCCCACTGGGTCTGGCAAGTCTGCGTCGTTGTCGTCTATACTTCATCACATCCAGTTGACGAGGTCGAAGAAGATCATCACGCTGGAGGAGCCCATTGAGACGACGTACCCGATTGAGGGCAAGGCGGATGTGATCCAGCGTGAAATACCGGAGAACTGCCCCTCGTTCACTGCGGGCATCCGTGACGCGATGCGTGAGGACCCCGATGTGATCCTCGTTGGTGAGATCCGTGATTTCGATACGATTGACGCGGCGTTGCAGGCGTCTAACACGGGTCACTTGACGTTCGCCACGATCCACGCGAACTCGGCCCCCGCTGTGATCACCCGTATACTGGACTTGGCTGGGGCGGATTCGGACAAGGACAAGCTACGAGCTGACCTGTCTGATCAGTTGAAGGGGATCATGAGCCAGCGTTTGCTGTTGAAACCGGGCAATGATGGTCGAGTGGCGGTGCGTGAGATCGTCAAGATCGGGAAGCGGCAGGTCCAGCAGATCAAGGACGGGGACATCCCTGCGATGTATGATGATTTGAGGGCTCGTGGGGAGGACATGGACTCGCAGATGATCGAGTTGCTGTTAGAACAGAGGACTGTGTTGTCGTCGGTCCATGAGGCGTGTTCAGATCGCGAGAGGCTAGACGAGAAGATCTCAATGTTGCCGGATGAGTGGAAGAGGCGGATTCTGATTGATGCGGATAGGTCTGCTTCAGATGATGGTGACTCAGATCCCGATGACGAGTGGGACACGTTGGCCGTGGAGGATTGATCCTCAATCAGTTCTTGGTTCCTCCGTTTTTGATTCCTCTAATTAGAGGTCTCGGGTTAGACGGAATGAGATGAGAATGTGAGCTTATCAGTAGGTTGGCTTTTGATAAGGGAGTTCGATGGAGGTCTTCGGGGGAGACCTGTGGTTGATTTCCGGTTTTCTTGGTCTTCGTTCTTTGCCTTAGATTTGATTAGGCTCAGGGTTAATGGTATGACACCGACCCTGAGCCTATTTGAATTGATAGAGGCTTGAGATCTGTTGAGATGGGTATTCCATCATCTCTAACGAAATCTAGGCTGAGACAGCCGATCTCCAGATTTTGGTGATGTGCCATGATCGGGTTGGTTGCATTTAGATCTCATTTACGTTTGTTTAGAGTGTGACCGCAGTTGAGATTGTAAGTGGGTGGATCGCATGGGTTGTTGTAGTCTGTACTTGGTTATAGGGATGGGGTCATCTATCAAGCGGAATGCACTCATGAGAGTTTATGAATCAGATTCATACGAATCCCAGGGTGGTGGTCTCGTTGATTGCACCGGCTGAGGACCGAAGATCTGGTCATTCGTTTGACTGGAACATCGGGAGGAAGTAAGAGGGATTGTTCTTGTTTTGGAATCAACCGCAGATCTAGTTTGCAATCTTGCATGAATTGTTTTAGTATCACTTACTGTGGTGATGAATTGATCTCACTCTAATGATGGATCAATTATTAAAATGTAGGTCTTTGAATAATGACTCTAAGGAAGTAGAGGGAACTCTTGAGTGGTACCTTGCCCATCGAATTCAGCCCAATCGTGCTGACCACGGCGTCTATCAACAGCGGCATAAAAGACTCGGTCGATGAATCGGCGTCAATCAGCCTCTCGGGTGGATCCCCCAGAAGTGACGATGAAGCAGGCGTCACAACACCTCATACAGGTGACATTGAAGCCAGCGGAGGTCGGAATCAGGAGATACGCAATCTTATGAAGCACGATGTCTCTTCTACGACGTCAGACTCTTCATACGCTCTAAAAGACTCTAAGGACTTGATCAGGGAGTATTCCCTGGACTGCACGAATGGTCAATGCGCTTACTGTGGTCTTCGGCTCTCCACATACAACGAGGAGAGCCGCAATTGGGTCAAACTGGAAGACCGTAAGATGGTCGCGGATCATCTCTACCCTGTCTGCAACGGTGGCCCGTTCATGACGGGGAACATCGTCTACACCTGTGAGGACTGCAACGCCAGGAAGGGGAATTATGATTGGGTGACGTATCTTTCGTTCCTTCATGCCACATCGAAACGTACATTCATCTCAGATCTCAAAAGCCATGTCAAATGGATCAAGAAGAACTTCATTGAGCGTTTTGTCAGCCGCATTCCCGACCAGATCCTCGAGCTGATGATTCGAGGCACTGGCGTCAGCAAGGAGGAATGTCGTATGATCCGGAAGATCAACGCCGACCCACGTCTTATGACGTTCACTCCTTCCATTCAAGAAAAGCTCGTGCGGGAGTCGGAGGCCAGACTGGTCGAAGTCCATGGGGAGTTCTGGCAGACGGCATTCCCCGGTTATTATCGTGAGGTGAGGCAGATCTCATTGGTGCATGGTGACAAGGGCAGGGATCAGTATTGGTCTGTGGTCTACATGTTCCTCTGGCTTGTGCAGATCAAGAAAAACGGTGGATTCCCCAATGATGACATCCTCATCCCAGATCTTGCCATAATCAATCACAAGGACGTCATGGATCCCCGTATGTCTACGGCTGGCGCTGTGCAGGAGTTCATGACTCCCATTATGTTGAGCGTCAAGGAGGAAACAGACTCCGTGAATGACGTCTACCAGGCCAGGAAACGACTGAGTGATGCAGGGCGGATTCCATCCAAACCGTCAGATCAGACATCCACAGTGTATAAGAAGTATTGCCGATCTTGGAATCTCCTGATGAAATGCTGGCTCCAGTCCATCATGGCAAGGGACAACAGGAACGAGGACCTTGAAGCACTTGTTCGGAACTCAATCCTACCGCCCACTAAGACCGCGCTAGACAGACTTCTAGATCTACCCGGCGATGTAGATCCAGTGTCGAAGCTCGGATTCGCCGCGTCTCTGGCTTTAGACGAAACCTGCTCCGGCAAGGTTGACCTGATTGTAGAGCAGGACAATGAGTCTGTACCGTTAGACCTGCATGAATGGGTGCCAAAGGACCTTATCAAAATCAAGGACAGGTATGAAGCGGAATGTGCGAAGACCAACACCATCAGTCCTTCTGGTAGGAAGAATTATAAGGTCCTGGCGTTCCCTAATCTGAAGGACGAGTTGTTCCAGATGATGCTTTGTGAGGGACACCCCTTGGTTGACGAGGACGGACGGCTTAACCGTGAAGGATTCCGGAGGGTCTTACTTGAGAAGTGGAAGACCGAGTCTGAGGCTGAGAAAAGCAAGCGCAGAGGGGTTCCTCGTTCTTCACATTCATACGGTAAGATTTCCAAGTTGAGGAAGAGCATTGGGCTTTTGTCCAAGATCGTTCTAGGGGAAGACGTGACGGCGGCATCAGCAGATTGTGTAGGCGTGGATGCTGATAAGAACCCAGTCAGAGCAATGGTGGTTCCCCATGATGTGACTGTCCCCGGTCTCATGGTCGCCTCTAATGTCGCAGGGGATGATGCGTTTCATAATCGGGTCCGTCTGTTGAAGATGCGATGCGTCATGGAAGACGGTAGTTTGTCCATTGAAGAGAAGTTGGCTATGATAGACGCCATCAACGGCTAAATGATGGGGTCTGACTTCATTCAGATTCCAGGCACAAGTAAGACATTCACTAGATCATCAGAAGGAAACAGGAGTCATGCTACTTACCAGTCAGAGGCAGAGATCTAATTACCTGCGGGATTTCCTTAAGGATAGGGCCACCTTGCGAAGCGAAGAGAATCCCCATGGGCTGAGGAACAGCAAGCAATCAGTGATGCAGTACTCGCTTGATGCTACGGACGGAAGATGCGCCTACTGTGGAGTGAAGATCTCCCATCGCAACACGAATACCGGGAAGTGGGAGAAGACGGGGAACGACGGTGATCATCTCTACCCTGCCAGCAAGGGAGCTCCATTCATAGAGGGGCAGATCGTCTACTCCTGCAAGGAGTGCAACGCGAAGAAAAATGATTTAGACCCAATTGAGTTCCTCAGCTACCTGCACGCCATCAATCCCCCGGAGAAGCTGTTCATTGAGGATCTTGACGAGCATGTCGAATTCTTCATGGACAGGTTCATAGGGCATTTCATTCACAATGTGCCAGATCAAATTCTTGTGATGATGGGGAGTGATTCTGGTGTCAGTGATGACAACATCGATCTTATCGAAGCGATGGACAGAGACCCTAGCCTGATGACGTTCACCCCGGACGTTCAGTCCGCGTTCATAGCCAGATCATTAGGTCATAAGAAGGAAGTAAATAGAGCCCATAAGGAGTTGTTCATGTTCTCTTTCAATGCCTATGACGAAGAACTCAAGAAATTGGCGAAATCTAAGGGGAAGAGCTACCGAGACCAATTCTATTCCTCATACACCGTGTTCGACTGGTTCAGCTGCATCCCCGGAGAACTGGGGTTAGATCCCAATGACGTCCTCAACATGGATAAGATTGTTGAGGATCATAGGGATGATACCGACTCGGAGATGAGGATCGCGGGTTCTGTGCAAGATTTCATGCGACCGGTCATGTTGAGTCTTAGGCAACGTGTGGCTGAGGCCCGCGAGGATTATGAGGAGAAGTTGCAGGCCTGGAGGGACTCAGGGGAAGTGGGGTCCGAACCCACAGATCAGTCAACAACCGTTTACAACCGTCATTGTAGATCTTGGAATCTGTTGATGAAGTCTTTCCTGACAAGTGATGTGGTTCAGGGCGATCCAAGCAAGGCGGAGTTGATCCGTAATTCCATCCTGCCGCCCACCCAAGCCGGACTGAATCAGCTGCTAGACCTTCCGAGTTATGTTGACCCCTTGCAAAAACTTCGTTTTACGGCCTCCATGATTCTGGATGACAAGAAAGACATGGCATACCTGAAGATGGACGCGGGTGATGATGGTGAGACGAACATTCTGGATCTGAGCTGGTTGCTTCCCAAGAATCTCCCGTTGATCAAGGGAATGTACGAGTCGCGTAGAGAACAGCAGAGCACCCCTAGCAATGCAAAGAAAAAAGCTAAGTACTACAATCTCCTCTCATGGGGCATTGGATCATTCAAGGACGATCTCTTTATCAGGATCCTTTTGTCTGGCAATGATCTTGTCGATGGGGACGGCAATCTCAATACGCGGACATTCACTATTGCATTGATTGAGAAGCTACGAGAGGAAGTGCTGACCCGAAACGACGATGGAATGCTGAAGCTCCCAGATCATAAAAGTCCGAATTATAGTGCGGTGTCTACGCTCTTCAACAGCCTTAATGCTCTCGCTTCGATTGTTCTAGGCTGGGAGGTCCCCCGTCAAATCAGGGAGTCCACGATGACGAAACTGATCCAGGATGAAGACGGTTTGGCTCGGTTCATTGAAGAACGCAACAGCGCCCAGTCCGAGTTGTTAGATCTTGAGGTTCAGTCCATGGATGATGTGGCTTACGAGAATTTCTTGAACAATGGGAATTACAACAATCTCTCCATGTCCCAGATCGTAGCTGGAGTGATGAGGATGAAGAGGGAGCGAGAGGAAATGAAAGCTGAATTTGACGCTGAGATAAAGTCGCTGCAAGAGGCGATAAACGAGACTTCAGAGGAATTGGATAAGAAGGACAAGGAGCTGAGGGAGAAGACCCTGGAATTGGAGATCGTTATGGCTAAGCTAGACGTTCTGTGTGAATTGATAGAGAATGGCGCCATCAAATCGCTAGATCAAATCGGTAACGGGTTGAGGGGAATGTTTTTCTCAAATCAGCCAATGAATGAAACATCCCCGACAATTGAGAATTGACAGGAATCAGGAAATCACAAATTAACGATAAGATTCAGTTGGAATTCAATTGATCGCTTGTCAATCTAGGAGGAATTTCAATCATGATCACCAATGACGAGGCGACAACCAACAATCACGTCCATAAGATTGAATCCAAACCAAATGATGACTTCATGGAATCGGTTATCCGATTGCTGAGATCTAAGCGAGACGAACTCTCCAATGGACTGTTGCTGAATCAGTACTGGGAGGGCTATCGTAACGCCTTGTCGGAGGTGATCTACCTGCTGGAGAAACAAGACAGATCTGGAATGAACGAAGTGATGTCTAGGAATGACTATGATGACGATTCGTCTATCCCCACCATCGTAGATCATAATAAGCCATCAGACGGCATCAGCACTCCATTAATCGATCTGATGAAATGGCCGAGATTCCATCCATCTCATCAAAAGCGAGACAAGTGGCAGTCCTTGAAGCTGTTGGAAGAGGCATCTGAAGTGCATGAAGCCTCGAAGAGACATCTCAAGTCAGTAGACCGCGATAAGGAATCATTGACACAAGCCCGAGCTGACATGATAGATGAAGTGGCAGATCTACTCCAGACCATAACCAATTTCCTAGCCGCTTATGATGTTACTCCCGAGGAATTAGAGCAAGCCAAAGAACACGTCACCCGTAAGAACAAGGCCCGTGGGATGTTCGAGGAGGGCCCACGAACACACATGAATCGTGATGACGAATAAGTCGATTAACAAACCCTCAACGGCTTCCAAAGACAAACGCCCAGTGGATTTCGATTCCCACTGGGCGTTTATTCTGATTAGAATGGAAGTTGGTCATTAGATCCCGGTCAATTCCTATCAATTCCAAATCAAACTCATTAGCTCACCTGATTCAAATCCATCAGACTCCTGATTACCGTCGACCAACTTCATTAAGTAAAAATGCGATCCTACTGATTTCAGTGATTTCAGAACCTCTCTAAACCAGTCACATTAACATTCAATCCATTGTCAACCAACGGGAACTTATCCAGATCCCTATCAAAAAACCAACCTTTGCTGCCTACTCCCCATTTCCCATCACACAACATCATCAAGTGATTCTCGAAAACGTCCACCCATTGATTCAGGGAGTCTTCCACCGCCGCAGAATACGAATCTATGTAGTCGGTATCATTAAAACCACAAAAGTCCAAGGAGATAAAGACCTTGGGTACATAAATTAGAGGACTTACTCCGGTCCGGTTACAAAAGTCCAAGGAGGTAAAGACCTTGGTCCTCAACACTGGTATGATCTTATTCCTCAGTGAGTCTACCACGGCCTCCATCTCAGCTCGCTTATGATTTGCAACCCCATTGGTGATAGAATCACTCCTTACCTTATACGAGACGATGTCCTCTGGAACATAGACAATGGCATCGGAGTCTAAACCCGTCATGACCATGACATTCCAGACCACATCAGACAACCGCCTGAGGGTGGGATCAAACCGTTGCTGGAATTGTAATCATACGGTGTTAAACCGTATCATCACAAACCCAGCGTGGGTCAGTCCCAAGACTGATACGGGCTGCTAGACCATTATGATCTAGCGCACTCCCGCAATCCACGGCCACGGTAACAGACCGCAATCCACCACATTTAAAAGATTTAACCAGTCCCCTCACCCGAGTCCTACCAGACACCGGTCTAGCCCGCTTGGGAGTCGCCGTCACCTTACGACGATCACGCGACAAGCGACCCTGACCACCCATCTTAACCGGCGACCCAGTCTTACGCTTCAATGCACGGCAAGCTCTCGTAGACTTACGCGACGCCAAGTTCAACGAGGCCACGTCATCACGATCCATCACCCCACCCGAAGTCACAACCGACCGATCCGAACGCGGGGTAACATGTTCCAGTGAGAATGGATCTAAATGCGACGAGCCCCCAGCCGGTACCACCTCTACCGTGATCCCGAATGCTCTAGCCCTCTCCTCCAACCGTTGCCTCACGAGACCATGAGCCCACTTCGACCCATAAGCCTCTTGGACGAACCCCAGGTCCTCCATTTTAATCACACCGCAATGATGCCGGACAGCATGATCTACCACATCACGAGCGATTAACCACGCGACCTTACCCTTCTGCTCCGTGATCTTCTCACGTAAGAATCCGATCTCTCCATCACGGCGCTCATAAGCATCCACATCAACCGGGTCCGGAGAGGCTTGCCCCTTAATGATCAAGCCCAACCGATTATTCTTATCAATCAGCCTACCAACATCGCGACACCGAGCGAATAACTCATGATTCACTCGATCCGTCTCCGGGTGAGCATTAAACCCCGTCTCCCACTCACCCGTCCTAGAATCATACCAGGATCCAGCGAACGCCCTAACCTGACCCAAGTCAATAGCGAAGACCCGCTTAGAATCTATCCCATAATCCTCCGCCTTGCCTGATGGAGTCTCATACCCGACCTGGATCACAAGTCCACCACCCGCTGTCTCACGAATCAACGGCTTAGAGTAAACCTTGGGATCCGTCCAAGAGGTCGGCTGGCAGTACATCGGAATCTTAACACGGAGTGTAACCCAATTCGTCTTACTCACTCGGAGCTTATAAACAAGCTCCCGGTCATTCTTGAGGGACTCTTCATCTCGGTAGCAGGCCTGATCATGGAAGACGCTTAAGTCTAAGCGTAGTGCGGGCGTTTCACTAGGGTACACGTCACCTTTAGATCGGCAGATCCCACGAAGCACGTTATGCTTCTGCATTTTCAACCCAGCCTCACTAATGGACTGGTTGATCTCATTGAGCTTGGTCTCATCCCAATCATACCGCTCTGCATAAGGTAGGACGTCGCGACGCTCCTCACAAGAAACCAGCACTTGCCTCATGCACTCCATGAGGCCCCGGAAGTAGATGGCAAGTAGATGGCGTTCTCACCTAGGCCCCAGTTAGCCCGACCCTTGATCTGAGTTTTATGGATGTAAGTCTTCCACCATGTACCTTTTAAGCTGCTCTTACCGGTTTCCTGGGTCATGAGGGTGTGCTCGGGCCATACTTGATTAACCCAAATGTCCTTAAGTTTGGTCCATATGGTCTGGAGGGTTTTATAATCCTTGGGGTTGGTGCAGGACGCGAGTGGGAGGGTGAATGATTTGTATTGCTTGCTCATTCTATCCCTCCCTGTTTCCTGATTCTTATGATGTTAGTTGTTATTGTACCATAGGTGTATTATGATTGCAAATCATGCAGCAGCAGACTACCATCCATGCAGTGGGGTCTCATTCAGTAAGAACCAACGATCGTAAAGCCTACCCCAGACCACACCCCTTTCGCTAGGCAATGGATCGCCAAGCAGATTGTCTGTAAGGACTTTATCCACGAACCTCAACCCAAGTTGATCGTCCAATAGCTGATCACTTGTTGACTGGACAACGGTCTCATCCCCAGAGGACTCATCATCTTGGCCCATGATCGGCTTGCCATTTGGGGATTGACAGAAATCTACCATAGCGAAGTCTACCAAGTCTAGCATAGACCTGCAATTGCATCTCACCCTATCTTGGAACTCATAATGAAAATCGCCAAGAGCAACCTTGGCTGTAGGCTTAAATTTGATCGCGTTCAACAGTGACTCTAACGAATGGTTGTTGTGATTGTTAAACGATGTTAACCATTACTAACTTACCGTAGTAATTCTAACAATCGAGTAATCACAACAGAAGTCAACCCCACTGTAGGGGTCACGCACCTCGCAGTAACTTTACCATCATCACCCGTCGAGTACGCCGAGGCACCGCCCACGCACAAGCCTCGAACCACATTACTAAAAGGCAGTGACCCACGATCACACCGCCTCGGCATGTTACGAGCCGGTCGTGCGGGGGCCTTGGGACCCCTCCTCACCGACCGCAAGACCCGCTTCTGCCCCTCATGAGCACGATCTAACCGAGCCCGCTTAGGCAAGCCCAGCCCACGCCTCGCTATAGACACGGCTGCTGAAGCATCGCGATCTCCCGACCACGCACAACCCGAACACTCCGTGTCATGATACTCCTCACGATCACCAAGTGGCTTAGAGCAATTTGGGCAAGCCGACGAAGTCCCCGCCGCTTTAACCCTCACGAAATCATGCCCTGTTAACGCACACCGATGAGCTAGCTTATCCTGGAACCCAGAGAACCTGAAGTGCAGGGCGCCACCCTTATTGAACTTTAAGTCCTCCACCGCGACCGGTTCACCCGGGGTTGTGAAAGCCATGACATCCGCTGTGACATCCCACTCGTATGACTCCCAAGCATCATGAATAGAGTCCGCGAGGCCCTCCCTATGAGCCTCGAACCTAGCAGCTCGCTCGGGCGAGAGTGTGGTCTTGCCCTTCCCCGCGAGCACCTCACGACGCGCTTGCTTCGCGTTGACCCTACCCATCTCCGCTCGACGCCTGTCTAACGTCCGCCTAGATTTCCTAGTCGCTTTAGATGTGGTGAACCCGCCCGTGTACCGTCCATCCCGGTGGACCCTCGCGATCGTGATGAAGTTCGTTTTACCGCAGTCCACGCCCACGCAGGACTCGGCGTCCCGGGCCTTGATTGCTGGGGTGGGCCAGTACTCTTGTATGGTCCAGTCAAAGACTGGTTGGTTCTTATCGTTGAAGTGGATGACGGGTCTGGTGAGTTTAGTGTGTATGGCTCCCTTGTGGTTCTGCATGTAACGGTCTGGGAGGCGGAAGTATAGGTTGACGCGGTGATCTATGTTATTCTTGTCGGGTATTGGTAGTCCGTAGAGTAAGATGTATTGGTCGTGGATGGAGATGGCGCTGTATTGGGTGTTGGTCATTGAGATGGGGAGTCTGGGTTTCTTGATTCTGGGGGTTTCAGGCGCTTTCTTCATTCGCTTGATGTTCTTGAAGAGGTTGAGTTTTAGGTACTCGCGTCCGGTTGCTGTTTTGAAGTCCTCGTAGGTGATGCCCTCGGGGTGTTCTTGTAATTCATTGTAGATGTCACGGCGTTCTTCCCATGACACCATGATTCGGTATGCTTCGGCTTTGTCCATTGTCTCACGGCGTGATACGGCGATGGTGCCCTTGGGGTATGTTGGGGTAGGGAGTGTTTTACGAGCATACTCACTCGTGAACTTCGATTGGTGATTGAGTTTAATGCCCCTGGTTATGGTTTCGTTGATGATCCATTCTTGATGGGTGATGGTGTTGTTCAGGAGTTGGGTTAGAGCTTGATTCAGAGTGTCTAGGGGGATGGGTTGAGCTGACTCGGTGTCTTGGGCGTGAATGGGTTGGAGGGTGATGCTAGAGTTCGTTACGATTTCGTTGTCTGTGGGTTCGTGTTTATCATGAGGTTTAGCGTTCTGGAGGGTAGTTTGGTATTGGGTTCGTGCCATTAGGTTTCACCTCCTCGTGGGTTGCCTGATTATTGTTGATTGTATCATATTGTTCTGTGATTGTAGGGTGTTTGGTTAATTGTTTAATGTGGTTTAAGAATGTGCAAGATCGTTTAATTAATGAAGCTGCTGTTGTGAATGCTCATCAGCCAATGTATCGTCTGAATCTAGGAACATGACGTATCTCCCGATCGAGGCGAGTAGACCGGCATTACGGGCAGAGGCTACTCCGGGCAGTGAGTCCTCCGGTTGACGTATGATCGTGATACCGCCAAGTTCAGGGTCATCAGCCAGGTCTTCAATCCATTCCATCGTCGCCGGGTCCGTCGAATGGTCGTCTACAATCACCACCTGGACAATGGTCCTACTTGACTTATCGGTTTGCAAATCACACGATGGGGATCCGGCTTGATTTGCATCGGGGGTCCTGTTCATGGAGTCTACTGAGATCGCATTCCCGCTCAGTCCCGCCCTGGAGTCATGTATGACGATAGGCTTCCCGTCTACCACTTGATTTTCAATGGACTTGATCGCGTCATTGATGTAATCCGGGGCAATGTCATAGATCGGTATGATGATGCTGACGTCAACATCACTTGGTTCTTGGGTCCGTAAGATCAAATCATTGAGATCGTCCACCCATCGATCGTAATTCGGGTCTTGCGGTAAAATGCGGCTTGAGATCAGTTTAAACTGCGTTAGTGCTGGCAATATCAAATGTCTCCTGATTTTCGGTGCGATGATGCAGTAGTGATTTGACGGAATCACTTGGCTTGTGTCTGTTGCATCAATGGGTCATTGTCTATTTCCGATGGGTGGGTCGATTGGACCACATGTTTGTGAATAAATTGCGCGTTATACTGATAAACGGTAACGAATCCGTTGATTACGGTCGTGAATATGTAAAATCCAAGTCATGAACCACATACGGTTATTGGTGATTTAAGCGGGTATGAAGAATGTGTAGAAGCGTATACGCCCCTACACGGGACCTTTAACAATCCCTCATCTTCTCAAGCGCGTTACAACAGTGGCATTCCAGCCAAGAATCCTAGGATCCCCAGCCACATGGGCCACCTAGCCACTCACCAAGGCTCACTTACCAGCAAGCCACGGACGTACCCCGCCCGCAAAAGAATAACCTACCCCTCTTTATACAACATCGGCAAGGACGAGCCCGCTAGAACGGCCTCACCATACGCCACGAGATTCGCTACAGCATTCACATCACGACCCGCCTTAAACCCACAAGCATCACACTCGAACTCATCATGACCCCGCCCATGAGCATCACCCGCTAACCCGAGCCTATCCTCGCCAGTCTTAACAAACCCACACGCCGAGCACCTCTGAGTCGATGGGTAATAACGATCCGCCATGACCAGTATCACACCAGATCCCACCAAGGCCTGCTGGACCCTCGTCTTGAAACGTCCGAATAAAGCCCTCTGCAAACTCTTACACAAGGACTTGTTCATGAACATTTTAGACGTATCTAAATCCTCGATCACCACGACAGAAGCCCGGTCACGCAATAGTCTAACAAACCCATTGATGATCTCATCCTGCAAGGCGTAGATTCTTCGGTAAGTCTTACCCAACTTGATTCTTGTTCTACGGTAAGACTTACTAGTCTTCCAATGCCCAGGATTCTTCACACGCTTCCGTGCCAACGACCGATTATAGAACTTCACACGTTCATACTGCCCCAGCAGCTCGTCCGTCAACGTCCTAACCTGATCATAATCACCTCCCCTCTCCAGACTCGTCAAATTAAAATCAAAGTGTCTAATGTTCACATCCACACCGATCACGGGGAGATCACTACGATCCACATCATGACCACGCCTGAACATCACCAGCTCACGAGCAGCGTCATCCAACCTCACCGTGAAACAGACATACCAAGCGTCACCCTCCAGAGACACTGTGCAATAATCCACGATCTTACCGGAGAACCGCACATCCTCTGCCATCGGTATCGGGTCAAACCTTATACCACCACGACGCTGAGACCCGGGGAGCAGCAACTTACCGTCCTTGATTCGCGCCTTGAAGAACTGAGTGGACGTCTTCATAGTCTTCCGCTTCTTCAGCTTAGGGAACCTATGATTCGGCATCTTCGGGTTAAGAGCGTTCTTCACCCCCTGACACACATCCGCGGCCGCCGCGTCAATCATACGGCTCGTGTAATCCTTCTGCCAGTCCTCGCGATGACGGGTCATCTCGTTACGGACACGACGATCATTCGGGTAGAATTGTTGATTTAGCTCTTTCTGGGTGTACTTGCCACTTGCTTTGGCTTCGCGGTAGGCCTTGTAGAGTCGTCTCTGGGTTACGACTGCGTCATTGTAGCAGTAACGTCGGTAATGGAAGTACTTGAAGAGTTTATCCTGGTTGGTCTTATTGGGGTAGATTCTGATCTTGTGCGTGAGTGTGGTGATTTCGGGCTCATCGTAGGATGAGGCGGGGTGGTACTCGCGCTTCTTGATCATGGTTTACTCATTCCATAAGTTTCTATATTTGTAATTATACCACTGTCAACGCCGCATTCCCGTCATGGATTGACGTGCATCATCAATATGCCGTGTGATGGTATACAATGAATCTTCGTTCAGTTCGTTCTGAGCGAAGTCCTAGGATAACCACAATCAATCTTCTTGCAAGAGGAGTGTTATGAAGAAGAGAACTCTAATTTCAACCACTGCCGGCCTCGCCGTGGCGACCATGCTCATGGGAGCCGGTTTCATCGGGACCGCGAACGCCGCTGAGATTGCCAATAATGACATCACCATCACAGCGCCCGCCGCTGTAACCAACCAGCTGATCCAACCGACCGTGAACGGCCGCACGTTCAAGGCGTACCGCATCTCGGATTACACGAATGCTCAGGTGAACGCTAAGGGCCAGATCACTGGGTATGACATGGCCGCTCAGGCACCATTCACCGATGCGCTCATCAGGGACGCGGTGAAGGCCGCTGTCATCACCGGCGATGCCGTCGACTCGAACTTCCAGAATGTGGTGACTCTTGGCGATAATGGGAACATCACGTTCAAGGGTGACGCCGAGAACCTGACCGCGCTCCAGTTCGTGGGCAAGTACTTCTACGGTGCGGGCAACGACGTGTATGGCAACGACAACGCGGATTCGGATCAGGTGCGCACGTTCGCGGATTACCTGTTGGGGCATCTACCGAAGGGTGTAACCGCTGTCGAAGCTACTGGCGCGAATGGCCAGGTGACGCTCGACATCCAGGATGGTCAGGAGGGCCTGTACCTCATCGTTGAGGATCCGAAGATTGACACCACGGCCGATGCGTTCAAGGGCGAGACGGTCTCCCGTGCGATGCTGACAGGCACCCCGATCAAGGTCGGTAACAAGTTCTACAACCAAGTCGTGAACAAGAACGCCAAGACCTACACCCTTGGCAAGCTGGCACTGAAGGCTGAGAAAGTCACCCTAACGAAGGACGTCCAGGGCACTGACCATCTAATCCAGCTGAACTCAGTCCGTACGTTCACCATCAACACGAACGTCCCGAATTATACCATCGATTATCCGAACTGGAAGGCCAAGAACTTCGTCATCACCGATACCCCGTCTAAGAACATTGACCCGTTCAAGGATGGAGCCGTCAGGAATCTCGTTGTGAAGGCTACAAAAGCCAATGGAACCGAGACAACGTTGACAAAGGACACGCATTATACGGTTGATGTGACGAATGAAACGCCTGATGTCGCGAACGACTTCAAGATTACCCTGACTGATCCAACCGCTTGGTCCGGACAGAGACTGACCGTCACCTATGATGGTGTACTCACCTCCACCACCCCTGATGGCACGACGAACACCAAGCAGGCCACCGCCAACAACGTCCAGCTCGATTTCTCGAACAATCCGAACGCCGCTGACGATAAGGCTACGTTGACCACTCAGGAAAAGCTGTTCAACGCTCAGCTCAACCTGGAGAAGGTCGCATTCAACGACGCCGACACGAAGCTGGCTGGTGCCAAGTTCACCGCCACCGTTAATGATACCCCGGTTGCGTTCACGAAGTCCGATGACGATCTTACCTACACGGTCAACAAGAACACCAGTGCGGCCGGCGTGACCAACGAGGTCGTGTTCGGTGTGCAGAAAGGGGATGAAATCAAGCCGATCACCCTCGACGGCCTCGCAGGTGACACTGATCAGGCCGTGACGTACACCTTCACCGAAACGGAAGCCCCTGCGGGCTACATCCTCGGTGACAATCCGGTGAGCTTCACCGTGAAGGTCACCCCGACCTTCGACGGCAACGGTGAGTCCACCGGCGCTAACATCGTTGTCGATTCCCCGACCCACGCGAACTTCATTGATTTAAGGGAGACTGCTGATGCCACGGGTCCGGCTTCGGAGGGTGGCACGGTGTACACGCTCGGCACCGCTCGTGTCGAGAACACGAAGAACATCAGTGATTTCGCTAAGACTGGTGGAGCCATCATGACGATGCTTGCTCTTGCTGGCGCTGCCACGGCCGCTGGTGTAATCGCTGGTGTCGCTGCGAAGCGTCGCACCAACAAGGCGTAAGTCTGACTAACTCGGTCTTAAGGCTAATTGCTTAAGACTGAGTCTTAATGAGACCCCCGGGAATAAGATGTCCCGGGGGTTTCTTATGATTGCTGTTGTAATGCAGGTTCGAGATTCTAGAAGCGACAGATCGATCGTGGCTATCGTGTTGCTGTTGCAGGTTCTTGATCTTAATGGAATTGTTTTGCATTGCCTAAGGACTATCGTGATAGGGTGGTTGTCTTATCGGAGACATCGCCAGGGTACTTGCCATTGCCGTGGCGTTAGACGTTAGCATCACATTAACAAGGCGCGATTCCAGCCGTCATCCGTTCCTAGAGAATGAATCTATGGAGATCTGACCTAACCCAAATTAGACATAACCCCGGAATCTATCTTTGCTTTAGATTCCGGGGTTATGTCTATCGTCTAACGAATCCCCACCATGGTCCAGTCAACGGCGAGCTTCTGCATCTACATGCCCTCGGTTGATCCCCGAGGAAATCACTTCAGCGCCATCATGAACAACTTGATCATCGTATCGAAGAGGTAACGGGCTTCAGCAACGAACCCATTGATGTCGTCTTCCGTTTCTTCGTCATTCAGCTTGCCCGCCTCTACCTTGATCTGGTCGAGGACATCGTCAATAGTACTGCACTTGGTCAGATCTACATGAAGTTTGTCGTTGAATCCCGTAGTGACCACAAGTTCTGTATCCGTTGCCTCAAAGTCCAAGTGATCGTAATTCAAGGCATAGGCGGCATTGCCGAGAGAATAAGCGAATTCGTTCGGATCCACAAGCTTCTTGCCATTGAATGTGATTTCCATTTTGATTCCTCCATGCGTTTGCTTTTCGTTGATGTAATAATTGTAACACCTACATAAGAACGACACGCCGAAGATCTAATCCCACCCACTCCCATGATTCTACAGGCCTCAGTGGAAACAGGTAGGATCAGTTAAATAATAAATAATTATTATAAGATATTGAAATCTTGATGAAATAATTAGTGCATCATTAATACTGATCATAACAATGAAACCTTCATGTTATGATTAATAGAGTTTGATGAGACACACTCCGTGGTTTGACAAGATTCTACT
>ERZ1643250.991-NODE-991-length-26818-cov-14.527258_pt1 | contig 26818 bp, 22 predicted proteins | sample MGYA00579262_ERZ1643250 | MGnify/ENA primary metagenome ERZ1643250 (study PRJEB29033, sample SAMEA4952265) | chicken gut metagenome | biome: Broiler Chicken; feature: Gastrointestinal Tract; material: Caecum | place: Ireland | collected 2018 | study: Broiler... | reverse complement strand
AAGTATAGCCCACTATACTTCGTTCCGAAGTTTAGTGGGCTCTGCGAGGCTTTTAATCAAGAAATAACAGGAGGTAAAAAATATAAGTTACATAGTTTGCCACATGGAGAAGTATCACAAGACGGACATCGCGCCCGTCGAACAGGAGAACGAGCGGGATGAAACCTATCGGGCGAGTAACCCGCAGATAGACCCCACGCGCACGAGCGGCAACTACCACATTGTCAAACGGCAGCGCAGCTATACGCAGTTTATCAACGATAAGATCGCAGCCCTCGACCTGCCAACCAAAGTGCGGAAGGATGCCGTGCTGATGTGCTCCTTCGTCGTGGGCTCGGACGGTGCGTTTTTCAAGAACCTTTCGCCGCAAGAACAGGAGAAGTTCTTTGCCGAATGCACCCGCTTCTTTGCAGAGCGGTACGGAGAGGGCAATATCATCTCGGCGGTCGTCCACGTGGACGAAACCACGCCGCACCTGCACCTGAATTTGATCCCGATAGCGGGCGGCAGGCTGTGTGCGAAGAAGTTGTTTGACAGAAAAGCGCTTACCGCATTGCAAACCGACCTCTATCGGGAAGTCGGCGCAAAATGGTATTTGCAGCGCGGCAAGGAAGGCAGTCAGGCAAAACACCTTGACACGGCGGAGTTCAAGGCGAAGAAGATCGTCGAGCAGGCGCACGGAAAAGCGGACAGTATCATTACCGAAGCAGATCACAATGCCGAGCATAAAGTGAAAATCGCGCAAATCCATGCGGACGGCATTGTAGCAAGTGCGGAACAGGCGGCAGTAAAAGCCAAACAACAAGCGCAGGAGTATTTGGACGGCATCGTGCAGAGCATCGAGGCGGAGCGCAGCAAGCCCGCGCCGAAGCGAAAGCGGCAAGCCGAGGAAGAGATCGCTCTACTCCGCACGGAGAATGTCGCATTACGGCAATCAAAGGCAATATCAGACCGCGACCGCCGCGACCTCTTCGAGCAGCTGCAGAAAGCAGAACGCCGTGCCAAAGGCAAGGAGCAGGCGTTCGGAATGGTGAACGATATGCTCGCCGCCTATCCCGACGAGTTCGACGCTCTCTTAAACAAGTCGCGCGCAAAGAATACCGCCCCGTCGTTCAAATCAAACGGCAACGACCGCGGCGGAAAGTAAAAACCGAATCAAGTTCTCCCTTTTCCGTTGACATTGCTCTCCGAAAGAAGTATAATAAAAAAAACAGAATGTTAATACGATAATACGTTCGGAGGGGTTATGGCAAAGACGAAAGCGGAGATCGACAAGAGTTACGAGGAACGGCACAAGGAAGAGCGGAAGGAAAAATACCTCGTGTGGGGAACGAGCGTATCGCGTAAATTCGCGGAGGAAGTCAACGCATTTTTGAAAGAGAACGGCTATACAAAAGTCCGATTGATAGAGGCGGGATACAAATATCTGAAAGAGCACACCGCCAAAGATGTTGAGGACAGATAGCCTGAAATGATACCCTCTTCCTTGTCGAGCGGGGAAAAATATAAGAAGTGCCTCGGCTTCGGATAAGGAGAAACAGGAAAACGAAAACAGCAAAGAATATAACATTAACGGCAGACCCTCGCGTATATTACAGCGAGGAACAGGACGGTACTGTATTCAAGTACCGCGAGCAGGTCATCGGGAATACGGTCTATACCGTCGTATCCCGCAACAACAGGAACGCCAAAGCAACGGCGTTCGACATCACAAAACGGCTGATCGAGAGAAATTCTCGGCAGTTCTCAACAACTCAATCGCTTGAAGGTTGCAATTCGGGAGGTTATAAACAATGAATTTGCAATCGACAATGAAATATAAGAAGGCAAGAACAACCGAAGAACAATGGACGGCACTGTATTGCAGGCTGTCCTGCGACGACGATTTGCAGGGCGACAGCAACAGTATCCGCAACCAAAAGATGCTCTTAAAACAGTACGCCGACGAACACCGTTTGCGCAACGTAAGGTTCTATGTGGACGACGGGTATTCGGGCAGCAACTTCGACCGCCCCGACTTTCAAAGAATGATACGCGATATAGACGAGGGAAAAGTTTCCGCCGTCATCGTCAAAGATATGTCGAGGTTCGGGCGCGACCACATCCTCGTGGGTTACTACACTAAATACTACTTTGCAGAAGCGGACGTGCGGTTCATCGCCGTGTACGACCAAGTGGACAGCGAACTCAACCCTGACGACGACATCACGCCGTTCAAGAATATCCTGAACGAGATGTATGCGAAGGACTGTTCCAAGAAGATACGCGCGGTCATGAAAGCGAAAGGCAATGCCGGAAAGCATATCACCACGCTTCCTCCGCTCGGTTATAAGAAAGATGCGAACGACAAAGAGAAATGGGTGATCGACGAGCAGGGCGCGGAAACGGTACGGGAGATATTCTCCCTCTGTATCAAAGGCTACGGTCCTACGCAGATCGCAAGGATACTTACAGAGCGCGGCGTCGATACGCCTGTCGTATACTTCCATAAGCACGGGCTGCCTACCCCCTCAAAGATACGGGACGGCTCGGAGATATGGGATCAGAAGTCCGTCGCGGGAATACTCGAAAACTTGGAATATACGGGCTGTACGGTGAACTTCAAGACCTATAAGAAGTCGTATAAGTCCAAAAAACGCATCGAGCTCCCGCAAGAGGAATGGCTCATATTCGAGAACACGCAGGAAGCCATCATCGACAGGCAGACGTTCGACACCGTGCAGAAGATACGGCAATGCAAACGACGGCCGACGCCGATGGGCGAGATGAATGCGCTTTCGGGGATGCTCTACTGTGCGGACTGCGGAAAGAGAATGTATTTATGCCGCTGCACCACGATGAAACAGGCGGAATACTTTAACTGTTCGTCTTACAGGAAGGCGCTCAAACGCACCTGCACTTCGCATCAGATCACCGTGAAAGCCGTGGAAACATTGCTTTTAGAAGACCTTCGCAGGACGGTTCGCTTTGCCGGATCGCAAAAGCAGACTTTTTTGCAGCTCTTGCAGAACAATGCGGACGAGAAGGAAAAGCAGGAACTCAAAGCCAACACGCGCGACCTGACTGCGGCGGAGGAACGGATCAAGGCGCTGGACAAGATCATCCAAAGCCTTTATGAGGACAAAGTCGCGGGGAAGCTGTCGGAAGAGAGGTATCTGAAACTGAGCGAGACTTACGAGGGCGAACAGGCGGGGCTGACCGAGAAGGTCAAGGCGCTGAAAGCGACGCTCGAAAAGCGTAAGGAGCAGCAGAGCCGCATCCGCGACTTCATGAAGCTGGTGGAAAAGTACAGCGACATCCAAGAGCTGACGCCTGAAATTATCCGTTCGTTCGTGGACAGAATTATCGTACACGAAAAACGGAAAGAGAACGGGCATTACAGGCAAGATGTCGAGATCGTCTATAACTTTATAGGGGCGGTGGAATTTCCCGACTTTGTAAACGTTGACGACGATTACGGCTTGGACGAATGAAAAACGCCCGCAATAGCGGGCATTACAAGGGCATGAGAAAAGGCGTGGCTTTCACGCCACGCCTACTCTCTTTTCAAAGGACGAGCCTTTACCAAAATTCCCTATCGGAATTGCGGTAATCTGCGAGGCTCTTTATTACACTTTAAACAATCAAGTCAGTTTTATGACGTAGTCGTTGAATCTGATGAGCTGCTGCTTCCCGTCGTCAGGCTGGTAAGATCGCTATACCTGTCTTCGTAAAGAAGAACGGACGAATCAAGTTGATAGAGATTCTGAAGGATATCGCTCTGAAGCCTCGTCGAAGCATTCTCAAGGTCGGAGCTCTTAAGCATATCGTAGAAGTTATACTCAAATGTGCCTTCGGTAGTTATTCTGCTCCAATCAACATCATATATCTCCCCGTCTTCGCCGGGCTCAAGCACATACGTCACATAGATAAGATGCCAACCATAGTCACCGGCGCAAACGGCAAACGAACCTACTCCGCCCTCTCTTATGGCATACTGTGCCGCATATTCAAATTCCTTGATAAAATCTGTAGTATAAGCGCTGATGTCATAACCAACATATCTTGAAAGAATTCCGGTATCGGTCGTATAAGCATACTGAAGTTCGTTCACAATGCTCATAGCTTTATAATAATCGGAATTTTCATTCATGAGGTCGGAGGCAACAAACGTACCGAGATCTACTTTGCCGTAAGCATACATAAACTTTGAATAGTCGATCTCGTCATTCTCATCCGTAAACACAGTATTGCCATAGTAGGCAGCACCGTCGGACGAGGTAAAGCTGCCGTCTTCGGACCAATACCCGTAATCCACAACATTATCGCCGAGAACAAATTCAAGATATCCCGAAAATTCACCCAGCATATCATCTATTGTAAGATTGTTAGGGATGAGTGTGTAACTGTCGTCAGAGTTCTTTACGGCCGTACCGTTATATGTGTACATTCCGTAATACTTTTCAAGCGTCTGATACCTTTCAGTATTCGTGAGGTTATCTTCAAAGAACAGAATGTCGCGGTCACTGTCACCGCCGTTGTAATAATCAAGACCGCTGTCAGACGCGTCGAAACTGTAATCAACTCCGCCGTTAAACCATGCAGAGCGCTGGTCGGTGGTAGTTATATTGCCCAATATATTGTTACGGAACTGGTAATACTGATCCTGAGTGATCACATCGTTGGAAAGTTGCGATGAGAGGGAAGTGAGCTGAACATTCTGCTGCGAACTGAACGGAAGCAAAATATTATACACATAGCCGAACTTATTGCCGTTGTCAGTATCGGGCGCATATAAAATAAACGATGTATCCGAAAGACTGCTCATTGCAGTTTCGAGATTGCTTACAGAGGAAGAATAATTAGCCGTTTGCTGAGCAACCAGCTCTTCATACCTGTCGGAAACATAAGCGTAGCTGTTTGCTTCTATACTTTCCTCAAGTTCTTTCTCATATAAATCGTAATAGTTGGAAAGCATCTGCTGACGGAGCAGATTGAGATAGTCCGACTGAACGTAGCTCAAACTCCACACGTCGCGGATATCCTCGTCCTCGGTTATCAGATAGTTTGCGTCGAGAACCTGTATAAGCGAGTTATACGCCTGCCTGCGCGACCACATCGTGGTACCCTCTAAAGCGTCTTCCGAATAGATGCCGCTGTCGGAGAGGAGATAATCGCCGTAGCCGGTATAGATGCCGTAATCAAGGTTGCCGTCAGAATCAACGGGATAGAAGTTATCAACTTCCGTATCGACGCCGGTAGGCACAGTCGCCGAAGAGGTGCTGTGGTCGTGCTCGGAATCGAGATTGCTCTCTTCGTAGCTGTCGATGCTCTCATTGAGCGACGACATGAGAGTATACTGCGTTAAAAGCACATAATCAACATTGTCTTCGCCTTCGTAATCGTCGATACTCTCCTGATAATCGAGAAGAGCCTCATACCTTTCGACATCGGTTTCAAAACCATTAAACCAGGCAACAGCACCGGCAGCATCGGAAAATTCAGTAAACGAAGCATCCTCTGCCATATCCTTGAGAGTAACAAGGGTTGCATACTGCACGAGCACAGCATTGTTTACAAGCGTTTCGGCAAGAGTTTCAAAGGCTTCACCATAGGTACTGCCGTTCTGAACGAGGGAAGAACCCGCGTTGAGGAAATAGGCCACAAGTTCGCGCTTTAAAATGGTCGTACCCGAACCTATCGCACCAGTATAGGCTGAAAGATCCGAGCTGAGATTTTCAGATTCACTGATATTTACCTCAGCGATAACCTGCTCCATATCAGCCTGCGATAAAGTAGACACAAGCGAGCAGCCTGCAAGCGAAACCGAGCAAGCTATTGCTCCGGCCGTTACTAAAGATAAAATTTTAGTTCTCTTTTTCATTAAAGTTTCTCCGCAAAGTATCCTGCGTTTATTTTGACTTTTCTGTTTGAATTCGCATGTTGCGCACAAACACATTTATCATTATATAATAATTTGAGCGGTATAGCAAATCATTTTTCTAAATTTTAGGTGAAACTTACCGCAAATTTTAAAAATTTTGTCATCATGAGCATACTTGCGGCGGGATTAGACTGCGGCCGGAAATTTATTCGCGGCAAATTAGTCATTGATACCTGTATCTCAGAGCTATACGCATCCATAGCACCGTTCAGCTTTTTATTGCCTAGCGCCTGAAGAGAAGCAAATTCAAGATAAGCCTCCTTTGTGCTCACACCTATCTTTGCCACAGCAAACCTTGAAGCGTACGCCTTGAGTACCGCGATGGTGAGCAGACTGAGCACCTCTTTGGGCAGCTTGCCGTAGTTCTCCTCTATGGAAAGATACACCCGGTTGTAGTCTTTGGCGGTGCGTATTTCGGCGATCTGCTTGTAGCAATCCATTCTGCCCGCAGGCGACTCAATGTAGTTTTCGGGAATGTAAGCCGTAGCCTTAATATCGAGCTCGACGCTCGCTGAACTCTCTCCGGATATCTCCTCTTTGAGCATTTTTGAATACAGCTCGTAACCGACCTTGTCCATGTGTCCGTGCTGTTCGGCACCCAAAACGTTACCCGCCCCTCTTATCTCCAGATCGCGCATGGCGATCTTGAAGCCGGATCCGAGCTCGGTGAACTGCATTATTGCCTTGAGGCGCGCTGACGCATCGCTCGTCGTCACCTTTTCGGGCTTGAAAGTAAAGTACGCCTGCGCAAGGCGGCTGCTCCTGCCCACCCTGCCGCGGAGCTGATACAGCTGGGAGATACCCAGCCTGTCGGCGTCGATGACTATTATGGTATTGGCATTCGGAAGGTCGATGCCGTTTTCTATTATGGTAGTGGTGACAAGAATGTTCTTTTCGCCCCTGTAGAAGGCCATCATGTTGCCCTCCAGGAGGTCCTTGTCCATTCTGCCGTGGGCGTAGCACACCTTCCCCTCGGGCACAATCTCGGCGATCTTTCCCGCAAACGTAGATATCGTCTCCACCCTGTTATACAGAATAAACACCTGCCCGCCGCGCGAAAGCTCCCTCACGCAGGCATCGCGTATGAGCGTTTCCGTCTCCTCTACGACGTAAGTCTGTACGGGCATGCGCTTCTGCGGAGGCGTATTTATGGTGCTTATGTCCCTTATGCCCGAAAGAGACATATGCAACGTACGCGGGATAGGCGTCGCCGTCATGGTGAGGCAGTCGATATCGTTCTTTATATGCTTTATCTTCTCCTTGTGCTCCACGCCGAAGCGCTGTTCTTCGTCGAGCACCAAAAGACCTAAATCATAGAACTTTACGTCGTCGGATAGCAGACGGTGAGTACCTATAATGAGATCGATATCGCCGTTTGCCAGCCGTTTCAGAGTATTCTGCTGCTCCTTGGGCGTTTTGAAGCGGTTGAGCTTCTCCACCCTCACGCCGAAGTCGGCAAAGCGGGCGCATGCGGTGTTGTAGTGCTGTTCGGAAAGTATGGTGCTGGGGCACATTATGGCGGCCTGCTTGCCGCCAAGCACGCAGAGGTATGCAGCGCGCAGCGCGACTTCCGTCTTACCGTAGCCCACGTCGCCGCACAGCAGCCTGTCCATTACCTTGTCGGAGCACATATCCGCCTTGATTTCGGCTATGGAGCTGAGCTGGTCGGGAGTTTCTTCATACTCGAAGGCATCCTCGAACTCCTGCATCATGACAGTGTTTTCGGGGAAGCGGTAGCCCTTCTTTTTGCTCCTCTCGGCATACAGCTCCTTCAAGTCGAACGCCATCTTTTTTATTGACTGGCGAACGCGCTCCGTTATTCTCTCGAACTCCGCACCGCCTATCTTGGAGAGCGAGGGATTGTCCTGCCCGACGTACTTGGAGAGGATATCCATCTGCTCCACTGGCACGTACAGCATGTCGCCGCCCTTATATTCAATGGAGATGTATTCCTTAATCCCGTCGGTCGTCTCTATTTTCTGGGTGCCCGTTATCTTGCCGATACCGTGCTTTTCGTGCACGGCGTACTGGCCTATTTCGGGCGCGGTAAACATATCGCCGCGCTTGCGGCGTATGCGTTTGGGCTGCGACGACTTTGTGTACATATCGCCGCTGCCTAAAATGACCAGCTTGCTCTCATGCAGAACAAGGCCGTGGGCGAGCTTCTCCGAAGATACTGCTATACCGCGCATGGCATAGAGTGTGTCGGGGACGGGGTTTACGGCCAGTCCCTCGTCTATAAACGCCTGCATGAGCTTTTCGGTGCGCGAGACCGAGCCCGTGAAGGCGAGCACACGGTAGCCGCCCTTCATCCAGTTGCGCGCATCCGTCAAAAGGTCGGCAAATGAATTAAGATAGGATGGTGCGGGCGTCGAACGTAAATTGTATGTCTTAAGCGGCTGAAAGAAAAAAGTACTCCCGAAGAACGTCTGGAGTGAAATATCTGAAAAAGACGTCAGATGAGAATAGAACTTATCCTTGGGGATGATCTGGTAGAACGAAAAATCAAATACTTCGCCGCCCGCCTTAAGTTCTTTGAATCTGTTTTCGTGCTCGGAATAGAGGCCCTCCACTCTGTCACGGATGAGTTTGCATTCATCCAGATACACGACCGTATCCTCTGGCAAAACATCGAAGAGCGTTGTGACATTGGAGAGCAGCGGCATGAGGTATGAAGCTCCCGCAAACGGAGCTCCCCCTTCTGCCTTAGTGATGATATCGTCAGCGATGGCGCGCGCCCTGCCGAAGGCCTTTATGTCGGAAAACTTTTTAAGACCCGCCGCAAGCTCGCTCTTTACCGTCTGCAAATCGCCATCGGGAATAATAGCCTCTGCGGCGCACAATATCTCTACCGAAGCTATTTCTTTGAGCCGCTCGCCGGACACGGCGTCGTAAGGACGTATTCTTTCGACGGTGTCGCCGAAAAAGTCTATGCGGACGGGATTTTCGCAGTTTATCGGAAAAATATCGAGGATATCGCCGCGTACAGCAAAGCTGCCCTTTGCCTCCACCTCGTATTCACGTGTGTAGCCCATGGCAACGAGCTCAGATGGCAGATTTACATAGTCGAGTTCCGTACCTACGGCGAGCTTTATGTTCTTTCCGCGTGCAGGGAAGAGCTGCATGGCCGATTCTGCGTCGCATACTACTATGCAAACGCCCGAATATATCCGTTCCGCCGCTGAGAGACGGGCGAACAGCGTTTCGCGCGAGACGGCCTCTTTGTATAATAGTACGTCGTCCTTTGCAGGCAGAAGCACCACCTTCCTTCCTGTAAGGCACCTCAGCGCCTCGGCCGCCCTGCGCGCCGAGATCGCATCGGCCGTCACATAGAGCATGCTCCCGCAACAGAGCGACGCAGTGAGATATTTATGCGGCTCTGAAACGCCGAAAACCGCCGTCGGCACGCCGAGGCGGATATCTTCTGCAAGGGAGACATAGTCTCCCCCTAAGTTTTCGTAAGTAAAAAAGTCCTTCTTCAAAGCAGGTTACCATTACGGGCGCGCATGCGCCCTTTAAGTTGCAATAAAAAACTTTTTTGTATCTCAACAGCAAACGCGCCGCACTTTGCCGAACGGTTTTAACCGTTGAACTTAGTCATCACCTCTTCCACGGGCTCGCCCTTCGAGAGGGCAACTGCGGCCTCTGCCGCCCTGCCGCACGCGGAGATGAACAGGTCGTAGTCCTCCCTCCTCACTTCGGAGAGGACGTAGTTGATTATGGGTATATTCACCTCGGGATCGCGGATGCCTATGCGTATGCGCGCAAAGTCCTGCGTGCCCATCTCGGAAATGACGGAGCGCATACCGTTATGCGTGCCCGCGCTGCCCGAAGGGCGTATCCTTATTTTACCCTTGGGGATATCGAAGTCGTCGTAGATAACGACGAGCTGCGAAGGCTTTGCGCCGTACTTTGCAAGCAGCTGCTTTACAGCCACGCCGCTTAAATTCATATATGTAAGCGGGCGGGCGATTATTACCTTTTCGCCGTTTACATAGGCCTCGGCCACATAGGAGGAACACTCCTTTTTTTTAAACTTTGCGCCTAAAATAGCAGCCGCGTCGGCGGCGGCGTTGAATCCCATGTTGTGAAAGGTTTTGGCATATTTTTCTTCGGGGTTGCCGAGCCCCACTATTATATACATTGTATAAACTACCTTGATACCGATAAAACGGCGGACGGTTCTTTTATTTAAAACGCCACAGCATCTACTGTGGCGCTTAATTTTTGCAATTTGCACTGCCGCTGCGGGGCAATATCAGTCGTATATCTTGGACATGGGCTTATCGAGGTAAACGTTTTCGATAGCCGAGGCGAAGATGGAGGCCGTGGAGATTATCCTGAAGGAAGGAAGCATTTTCTCCTGCGGGATATTTATGGTATCGAGAATTGCAAGCTCCTGTATTGGAGATGCCGCAAGCCTTTCTATTGCGGGACCGGAAAGTACACCGTGCGAGCAGCAGGCATAAATTTCTTTTGCGCCTGCATCCTTCAAGGCCTTTGCGCCCTGCACTATAGTGCCGGCAGTATCTATCATATCGTCGACCATTAGGCAGTTTTTGCCCTCAACGTCGCCTATTATGTTCATAACCTCCATCACGTTGGCCTTGGGACGACGCTTATCGATGATAGCCATCTTGGCGTCCATGCGCGCAGCGACCTTCCTTGCGCGCGACACAGAACCTATGTCGGGAGATACGACCACGAAGTTGTCGTCGACCTTGGGTTTGAAATAGTTATACAGCGTGGGGCCGCCGATAAGATTATCCAGAGGAATATCAAAGAATCCCTGTATCTGCATGCAGTGAAGGTCCATAGTGAGCACTCTGTCGGCGCCTGCAGACGTTATGAGGTTGGCAACAAGTTTTGCCGTTATGGGTTCGCGAGAACGCGCCTTTCTGTCCTGACGGGCATAGCCGAAGTAGGGAATTACTGCGGTGATCCTGCCTGCACTTGCGCGCTTTGCCGCATCGATCATGATCAGCAGTTCCATAAGGTTATTGTTGACGGGACTGCTCGTCGACTGAACGAGGAATACGTCTTTGCCCCTTATGGACTCTTCATAGCGGACATAAATTTCACCGTCGGAAAAGTGGGTTACCTCCATGTCGCCCAAAGATGTATTGAGCTTGGACGCTATGGCCTGAGCAAGCGGCTTGTTTGAATTGCCGGAAAAAATCTTGATCTCGTTGCCGTGATTGATCATTGGGGATATGCCTCCGAAATGCTTTTGTATTTGAAGCGCGCCGTTCTACCTCAGCGGGCGTTCATTTTTTGTTGTATATTAAGTTTTCCGCGCGCCATAACATCGCCGACCAAAATCCCCCTCGGCTACCTATTAAACAGGCAGCATCGGTGAAGCGCATTAAATATTTTATATTTAACGGCACTCATTGTCAACCTTAAAAGGGCGGATATGCAAAATATTTTTTTACGATATTTTTACACAACTGTTACAATCGGTTTGACGGCGGCAGCGGGCGCCATGTACTCTGCTCTTACTCATCTCCCCGCTTTACGCGCTCCCTCATCTCCGAGAAAAAGCCCGAAAGAATAGCAGCACATTCCTGTTCCATCACACCGCCGATAACTTCGGCTTTGTGATTGAGTATGCCCGAATTTGCAATTATGTCGGTGAGCGAGCGCCCCTTGGCCTCATATGCGCCGAAATAGACCTTCTTTATGCGCGCATTTAAAATGGCGCCCATGCACATCGGGCAGGGCTCGAGCGTTACATAAATTTCACACTCAGGAAGCCGCCAGCTCTTCAGTTTTTTGCACGCCTTTTCGATTGCCTCGATCTCGGCATGAGCGGTGGCGATCTGCCTTCTTGTCCGCCTGTTGTGCCCGCGGCCGACGATCTTGCCGTCGCATACAACCACCGCGCCTATGGGCACCTCGCCCTCTTCATACGCCTTCTGTGCGCACTTTAATGCGCTCTTCATAAATTTAACGTCCATATCTTTCCGTAAAAAACTTCAACGCGCCAAAACATTCCCTGATGTCCTTAACGTCCTTTATCGGGTGCGAAAGATGGTCATCGCCGCACTCTATCGTGTATGCAGGAATGTTCAGCCGCTCTATACACCAGTCCTTATAGCCGCCCGCTGAACCCGTAATGAGCTTTGTGCGGTATCCCGTAGCGGCCGCCAGAATTCTTGCACCGAATCCATCGCCGCCGCCGCAAAATTCCCAGTATATTTCCCCGCCCTTTGTGTGAAAGGCAAAGGTCACGCAGGGCATAACTTTGAGCGTAAAATCGCGCAGCGCCTTGCTTTCGGGCTCGGAAAAGGGATAGTCGCCCGTACAGTTCTCCGCGCCGCGAACGCGTGTATTGAGCGAGCCCGTGCCCCAGCGGGCGTCAAAATTGCAGTTTAAGTCCACGCCGCGCATATTTGCTTTCCACATGGCATTTACCGTCTGTGAGATAATGGCCCCGTCAGGGTTTAGCAAAGGCACTATCCAGCCGCCCCAGCCTGCGGCAACGCCGCGGCGGATATGTTCGAGCGCAAGCCGCGCTGTGACCCACTCTCGCGCATGCACGGCGTAAACGGCTATAAACTGCCTGCCGGTGCCGCCCGTATGCATGGCGAATATCGCCCTGCCGCCGAACGAATAACCCAAAATGCACTTTTTGCCGCTGAAATTATAGTAGAAGTCCCTGATTTCGTCGTATATCATGATAATATGGTATGCAGTGCCGCATTACCATATTATTATAAATACTCGTCTTTACGCGGCAGAGCCAAAGCCGCAATGAGGGAAACGCTTCATTTATGATATTCGCTGCCGCTGTTTATCATATAACCTCGGTATATCTGCTCGCACAGCACAACGCGCATAAGCTGGTGGGGAAAGGTCATGTCGGAGAACGAAAGTTTAAGATTCGCAGCCTGCTTCACTCTGTCTGAAAGGCCGCAGGACGAGCCTATTATGAAAGTGACTTCGGTGCCCCTGTCGTACTGTTTTTTAAGTTCGGCGGCGAGCGCCTCGCTCGAAAACTTTTTGCCCTCTATACAGAGCGCTATAACATAGCTCCTTGCCGCGCGCAGAATGCCCTCGGCCTCCTCTTCAAGATTTTTACCTTCGGCGATCTCGCGTATTTCAAAATTGACGAAGCGCGAAAGGCGCTTTGAATACTCTGCCACGGCCTCGCGGTAGAAGTTCTCTTTTATCTTGCCGACGCAGACGATGTTTACCTTTTGCATAATCAGAACAGCCCCGCTATCCACAGCGCGGCGAGGGCGAGAATGCCGACGCACGCCGCGAGGAAGAAATATTTAACGCCGCCCTTTACAGGCTTATTTAAAGGGGCGCGGCCAAGTATCAGTATGGCCATGCCGCCCAGAAATGACAGCGCCGAGAGCACGGTTATAAGCACCGCAGCCCACAGGGGAGCCCAGTCGAAAAGCGTGCCGGCAGTATCCAGTCCGCAAGCCTGAAGAACTATTATGGCAGCATTGTTTAAAAAGTGGGCGAGCATGCAGGGTATAAGAGAACGGGCGCGGAGAGCGAGAAGCGCAAACACACAGCCGCAGACGAACTGATAGATAGTCTGCACGGGGCTGGCGTGAAAGAGCGCAAAGCACATTCCGCAGAGGAAAATTGAATTGAACTCGCCTGCCTCCTCTCTTATATTCTGCAGAAGCGCGCCGCGGAAGAGCACCTCTTCAAAAACCGCGGGAATTACCGCCATGACCAGAAGCGCAAGCGCTACCCGCCCTCCCGAAAGGTCGGGAAAGTAGCTTGCGGTGCTTTCATAACCGAACAGGTTGAGCAATCTTTCAAAACCTAAGTTGAGCCAGCTCAACGAAAAAAGCAAGCCGAACGCAAGGAGCACGGCCGCACCGCACCACTTTACCGCATTCTTTGCCGTCGAAAGTTTTAACGGCAATACAACTTTAAAGGAAACGCGCCTACGCTTTAAGACGATCGGAACGCTTATTGCGACGGCTGCGGGCGCCAAGAGGTAACTTATATAGATATATGCATCGCTCTCCGCCGTAAAATTCGTTGCCGAACATATCAACGAAAATATTATGTTGAGGCATATGTAGGCGACCACGGCCGCACTAAAAACTATACCGCCCGTAACGCAGCCCATGCCGCTCTCGGTATTAACATTCCGTTCCATACGATAATTATACAGCAAACGGGCCTTCAAGTAAATTAATTGTTTTACTTTTATTCCAAAAAGTATTAAAATGAATATGTCGATCACATACAAAGGACTTTCAGATTATGAGATTGTTGGATACCGAAGAGATAGAAAGCGCCGTATACCGTGCGGCAAGGCACGCGGGAGTGAACCTTACTTCTTCATGCAGGGCGGCGCTTGCGGACGCATACGAACGCGAAGCTGACGGCGCGGCAAAGTTTGCATTGGGCGAGCTCATCGAAAACAGCTACATCGCGCGCGAAAAGCAAATGCCCGTCTGCCAGGATACCGGCATGGCCGTCGTCATTTTAGAGATAGGAAACGAAGTATGCCTTACGGGAAGGCCTGTGTACGAGGCCGTGAACGACGGAGTGAGGCGCGCCTATGCCGACGGATACTTCAGGAAATCTGTATGCGACCCAATCACCCGCAAAAACACCGCCGACAACACCCCCGCCGCCATTCATACCGAAATAGTTGCAGGCGACAGGGTGAAGCTGACATTCATGCCCAAGGGGTTCGGCAGCGAGAACATGTCGGCGCTGTACATGCTGAAGCCCGCTCAGGGCGTTGAGGGCATAATCGACGCGATAGTAGAGACTGTAAAGAGGGCGGGCTCCCGCCCCTGCCCTCCCGTATACGTGGGCGTGGGCATAGGCGGCACGTTCGACGGTTGCGCATACCTTGCAAAAAAAGCTCTGACGCGCGATATCGGCACACACAGCGACAGGGAGGATATCGCCGCGATAGAGAGCGAGGCATTGAGGCGGATAAACGGACTGAACATAGGCTGCCAGGGCTTCCACGGAAAAGTGACGGCGCTCGGCGTGAGCTGCGAGTGGGCGCCCACACACATTGCCGGACTGCCTGTTGCTGTGAATATTCAGTGCCACTGCGTACGCTGCGTTAAAGAAATTATTTAGTAAACATACGGGAGATTGCAATGAAAGAGTTGAAATTACCTCTAACCAAAGAACAGATAGAGGGATTACACGCGGGCGACAGCGTTCTTCTTACGGGCACAATACTAACCGCGCGCGATTGTGCTCACAAGCGCATCATCGAATACATACGCGCGGACAAACCCCTGCCATTTGAGCTTAAGGGAGCTACGATATACTACGCGGGCCCCTGCCCAGCAAAGCCGGGAATGGCTTCGGGCAGCTGCGGCCCCACCACCTCCGCCAGAATGGACAGCTTTGCCCCCGCCCTCTTAGATCTGAGGCTGGGCGGAATGATAGGCAAGGGCGAGATGTGCGAAGAAGTCGCAAGAGCGCTTGAGCGAAATACCGCCGTATACTTTGCAGCGATAGGCGGGGCAGGCGCGCTGTATGGAAATTCCATAAAAAAGAGCGAATGCATAGCCTTTGATGACCTCCTCTCCGAGGCGGTGCACCGCCTGGAAGTGGAAAACTTCCCCGCAGTGGTTGCAATGGACTGCCACGGCGGCAACATTTACCGGCAATAGCGACGCAACGCACGCAAAATGTTTGACAAAACCGTTTTGCGGCAATATAATTCTAAGTGTATTAAAAATCTGCGCCCAACCAAAAGAGGCGCAAAATCAAAGGCAATGACCGGGACAGACGGCACAAAATGCCCCCTTCAGAGAGAGGAATCCGAAAACGGCTGAAAGATTCCTTACGGGGAAGTGGCGTTATTCACCCGCGAGCCGGACGGACGAAATTATTAAGTAGCCCGCCCCGTACGTTCTGCGTAAAAGGACTGTAAATAAGGCGGCCTCAGGCCGCGAAATCAGGTGGTACCGCGGTAATTTATCGCCCTGTGCTTTTTGCACGGGGCCTTTTTATTTACAAATAATTTGCAGGAGAATGTGTATGGAAAACATGCGCGAGATCGATGAGATCAAAGCAAAAATCGACGAAACCGTCAAAGACATAAAGACGAGCGCCACCCTGCGCGAGATCAAAATGAAGTTTCTCGGCAAAACAGGCGAAATTTCCGCGCTCATGAAAAAACTTAAGGAAATCCCGCCCGAAGAGCGCCCCGCCATGGGAAAGGTGATTAACGCGCTCAGGGAATGGGCGGAAAAGAGATTCGACGAGTTTGAAGAGGCCGTAAAGGCCGCTGAGCTCGGGGCGCGCTACGAAAGAGAAAAAATTGACGTGACTCTCCCCGGAAAACAGCGCAAAAAGGGCGCATACCATCCCGACACGCTTATCATCGACGAGCTCGTTTCGGTATTCTCCGGCATGGGATTTGAAATTTTTGAAGGACCGGAGATAGAAAACGACTACTACAATTTTACGGCTCTCAACACGCCCAAAGACCATCCTGCGCGCGACATGCAGGACACCTTCTACCTCGGCGCAGACTATCTGCTGCGCACGCAGACCTCGGCGGGGCAGATACGCGTCATGGAGAACAAAAAACCGCCCATCAAGATTCTTTCCCCCGGAAAGGTATACAGATTCGACGACGACGCCACCCACTCTCCCATGTTCTCGCAGATGGAAGGCCTCGTTGTAGACAAAGGCATAACGCTCTGCGACCTTAAAGGCATGCTCGACGAATTTGCAAGAAAGGTGTTCGGCGACGGCATAAAGACAAGGCTGCGCCCCTCCTACTTCCCCTTCACCGAGCCCTCGGTAGAGGTCGACGTCAGTTGCTTCGAGTGCGGCGGAAAGGGATGCAAGCTGTGCAAGGGCACGGGCTGGATAGAAGTTCTGGGCGCGGGCATGGTAAACAGAGCGGTTCTTCAGAACTGCGGCATCGATCCCGACGAATACACGGGCTTTGCATTCGGCATGGGCATAGAGCGCATCGCCATGCTCAAGTACGGCATAAACAATATGAAGCTGTTATTCGACGGAGACGTGCGCTTTTTGAAGCAGTTCAGGGTATAAGGAGAAAGATATGAAAGCACCGTTAAGCTGGCTTAAAGATTATGTAGATATAGACGTTACCGCCGAAGAGCTTGAGGAAAAGCTCTTTTCGTGCGGATTTGAAGTTGAAGAACTGACAGACGTAGGCAAGGATATTTCGGGAGTTTACGTCGGCGAAGTCACCGAGTGCGAGCCCGTAGAGGGAACGCACCTGCACGTCTGCAAAGTTGACTGCGGAGATAAGGGCGTATTTCAGATATGCTGCGGAGCCGACAACGTTAAAATAGGCATAAAGGCGCCCGTGGCGCTGGAGGGCGCGACCGTCTACGCCACCGCAAAGGACCACGTGACCGTTGAGGGCGTGATGACGATAAAGAAGGGCAAGCTGCGCGGCATAGATTCGTTCGGCATGCTGTGCTCGGGCGTGGAGCTGGGCGTGAACGGGGATATGTTTGAGGGCGCAGACTACAACGGCCTTCTCATCCTCCCCTCTTCCTGCCGCAACGGCGAGGACGTAAAGCCCATTCTGGGCCTCAATGACTACATCTTTGACATATCCGTAACCGCCAACAGACCCGACTGCCAGAGCGTTCTAGGCATAGCGCGCGAGGTCGCCGCCGTGCTCAAAAAGCCGCTCAAAGAGCCGCGCATAGACTATAACACCGTGCACGACGACCGCAAGGTGAAAGTTACGATAACCGCACCAGAGCTCTGCCCGAGATATATCGCGCACTACGTCAAGGACATTAAAATAGGCCCCTCCCCAATGTGGCTGAAAAGGCGGCTGGCGCTGTGCGGACTGCGCTCCATATCCAACGTCGTGGACATCACCAACTTTGTACTTTTAGAGATGGGCCAGCCCATGCATGCGTTCGACCTGGATACGATAGAAGGCAGCGAAATAGTCGTGCGCCGCGCGCATGACGGCGAGAAGATAGTTACTCTCGACGAAAAAGAATTTACGTTAAACCGCGAAAACCTTGTGATCTGCGACGGCAGCAAACCCGCTGCGCTTGCCGGCATAATGGGCGGGCTGAATACCGAGATAAAGGACAGCACCCGCGAAGTGCTGTTCGAGGCGGCAAAATTTGCACGCGACAGCGTGAGAAAGACCTCGCGCTCTTTAGGCCAGCACTCCGACTCCTCAGCCATATTTGAAAAGGGCACTAACGAATACACCACCGAGCGCGCTATGAAGCGCGCCCTGCACCTTATCGACGAGCTCGGCTGCGGCACAGTCACCGACGTGTGCGCCGACGTCGCCACAGAGTATTCCGACACGTCTGTAAAGCACATGGCCGTAAGCGCGCAGAAAATAAACGCACTCCTCGGCATCGAGGTACCCGCAGAGACTATGAAGGAGATACTTGAAAATCTCAACTTCGGAGTATCCATGAGCGGCGACTGTCTCGAGCTCACACTTCCGCCTTACCGCGACGACCTGTTCGGCTATCCCGATATCGCAGAAGAAATAATAAGAATGTATGGCTACGAACACATTCACGGCACGTTTATGCCCACCGCCAAAGTTACAAACGGCGGCTGGAACGAAGAGCAGCGCACCCTTAATAAACTGAGGGACATGCTCGTATCTGAGGGCCTGTACGAGATTTCCAACTACTCTTTCTATTCCGAAAAGGATCTCGATATGCTCAGGATACCCGAGGGAGCGACCGAAAGAAAGTATATCAGAATTTTAAACCCGATAAGCGAAGAGCTTGCCGTGATGCGCACATTTCTCGCACCCTCAATGGTGAACACCATGCTGCGCAACTTAAAGCGCGGCAACTACGAGGGCGGCGAATTTGAGTTTGCAAAAGTCTATATCCCCGAGAGCGTGCCTATAAACAACTTCCCCGAAGAAAGAATGAAGCTGTGCATCGGGCTGTGGGGCAGCGCAAACTTCTTCGACATGAAGGGGATTACCGAAAATATCGCCGACAGCCTGAACGTAAAATTTGAGTACGTGAGCGGACAGAGTCCCTACCTGCACCCCGGCATAAACGCCGACATCCTGTGCGACGGCGAAAAGGTCGGCTATATCGGTGCAGTTGACCCTGCAATCCTTGAAAGCATTGCCGCCGAAAGACCAATGGTCATTGCTGAGTTAGACTATGAACTGCTGAAAAAGCATGCAAGGCCGTTTAAGTACATTCCGCTCCCCAAATATCCCGAAGCGCAGCGCGACCTCGCGCTCATCTCCGATAGGGAGATCACCTGCGGGCAGATAGAACGGGAAATCTACAGCGCCTGCAAATATGTGACCGACGTAAAGCTGTTCGACGTGTATATCGGCAACCAGATCGAGAGCGGCAAAAAGAGCATGGCATTCACCGTAACTTTTACCCCCAAAGACGAGGCGCTTTCGGGTGAAAAAGTCGACGGATTTATCAAGAAAATACTTTCAAACCTGAAATTTAAGCTCGGAATAACGCTGAGATAATTTAAGCTTAAGTTTTTATACGGCATTTTATAAAAGCAGCGGCAGGCGCAAAATCGCGTCTGCCGCTGCTTTTAATATATTTAGACAGTACTATGCGTGACATAACCATATAAGAAACACATTAAAATAAGTACATGATTAAATAAAATTAATATGCAAGCCTTCTCCGTCAGCAACATACTGCGCTATGGGTATGCAACAAGCCATTCCGACTTCATCATTTACTAACAGACAGGAATACTCAATACTCAGCTTAAGATTGACAAAAAGCGTATACACGCAGCAACTGATACCTGATGTTATCGCCCACTCCACAGCCGAAGCCGCACGTATATACGAATTTAAGCTCAAAACTGCCTCTGCTCCGCCGTCTACGCTCAGTCCCAAAAATGATGTGAGCGGTACGGCTACAGACTGCGGACAGGCATTATGCAAATACTCCTCTGCGCCTGCGCGCATACGCTCGGCGATAAAGTTCGCCGCAGTCATATCCACCTCTATGCCATCCACACAATTATTATCGCCGCGAACAAGCTTAAGGATATCAATTCTTTCAGCTCGCGTTATCTCAGCCGCAACTCCCGCGGCATCGTTTAATGCGCGTTCAAACGATCGATCCGCCGCAACGGAAGCTGTGCGATTAAAGGAGACCGCCATGTAAAACAATATCAGAGCAATCAGAATTAAAAAGGCGGCCAGCGTCGCCTTTACTCTCTTTCTTTTTCTGCATCGCATGTAACTTGCCATAGTTTATTGTATGCCGTTAACTACTGCTTAAAGGCCAAAAAATTCCGCAGAGCCATACAAACTCTGCGGAATTTGAAATTTTACATAATACCATATGTGGTATTACTTTATCTTTTTGCCTTCACCGAAAGCCTTGCCGCACTCTTCGCCCAATTTAAGATACACATTATTGACAGGATCAAAAGTTATGGGCGTGAATTTTGAAGGATCTATTTTTCCGTCTGTAAGAATGTTCTCGTCTGCACTCACGTTTACTATCTCGCCGATGATGAGACCGTCCTCATTCACCTTTACAAGTTTGCACTCGAGCGTCATGGGCAGCTCCTCTATCACGGGTGCGTCGACATATTCACTCTTTACCGCATGGAAGCCTGCTCTGCTGAATTTATCGGGTACGCTATTGCCTGAGACAATACCCACATAGTCACACTCCGCAACATGAGCGGCATCAGCCATGCTCACGGTAAATGCCTTGCGCTTCAAGATATTCTTCGTAGTTTTATGCGACTCGGAGAGACAGAGCGCTACCTGATTATAATCGCTTATTCCGCCCCACGCTGCATTCATCGCGTCGGGAGTACCATCCTCGTTATAAGTTCCTATAATCAATACAGGGAGCGGATACATATAAGTTTTAGCGCCGAAATTTTTTCTCATTATAATATCTCCTTAATTTATGGCCGCGGCCATAGAATTTTTACAGTATATTTATAATACCATTTGCGGTGACATAAACGGCGTATACAATTTTTTAGCGCATAAAATTGACATAGCACTCTGCAAGCGATATAATTTAACGTATGGAAAATATCATACTCATAGGCATGCCCGCATCAGGCAAGAGCACGGCGGGCGTGCTGCTTGCAAAAAAGTTGGGATACGGATTTATCGACACCGATCTTCTGATTCAAAAGCGTGAAGGCTCGTTGCTGTGCGACATATTGAGCGCACGCGGCATAGAAGGCTTTATATCCGTCGAAGAAGCCGTAAATGCCGAAGTGACTGCCGACAGATGCGTCATTGCGACAGGCGGCAGCGTGGTGTACGGAGCCAAAGCAATGCAAAACCTGAAATCTTTGGGAAAAGTAATATATCTTAAAGTGGGTCTGAGCTCTCTTGAAAACAGATTGCGCAACGAGGATATATTCGCCCGCGGAGTGGTAATGCGAAGACGTGGAGAAACGCTTGCAGAACTGCTTGACGAACGCGCTCCGCTCTACGAAAAATATGCCGACTTAACCATAGATTGCGACAAGCTTAATCTTGATCAGACCGTAAACGCCATTATAAGTTCGGTAAAAAATTGTCAATAACGATAAAACCAAATTCAATGACAAAAACAAAGCCCCGTTTAAAATAAACGGGGCTTCGTTTTACTTGTTGATTTCGTCCTTTAAGGCCTTACCGGGCTTGAACGAAGGGACCTTGCATGCGGGAATTGTGATCTTTTCGCCTGTTGCAGGATTGATACCTGCCCTTTCTTCACGCTCTTTAGCTTCAAATGTGCCGAAGCCTACAAGCTGAAGCTTATCACCGCTTGCGATAACATCTTTAACTGCGCCTACAAAAGCGTCGAGAAATTTTTCAACTTCAAATTTTTTGAATCCGGTTTCGTCGGCTAACTTTGCCACGAATTCGTTCTTGTTCATATATATTTTTCCTCCTGTGAACATTTTAAGACCATGATATAATTATACCATATTGTATATTACATGGCAACAATATAGCCAAAATTTTCGTCAACATTCTAAGCAGGGTGTTTTTGGAAGTCTTATTTATTATATAAATTAAATGCAGGCTAAAAATATCTTAGACGTTTGGCTACGCAACATTGAGCTGAAGCCAATCCCAAACCAACCGCAAGAAGCGGCGGTTTTCGCGCCTTATACTGATTCGCGCGGAAAACAGCGGGTATCTGCTATCCTGTCAGAGACGGATACCTGTGACCCGCAACGAAATTTTTCGCCTTGCCTTCCCACGCATCCCCTACTACCTATCCATAAATCAAAATCAATGGGAAGACATTATGCCTTCCCATTGATTTTGTGATTTGTGAACGAAAAGGCTACACAATCATAAGTTTTCGTCTTTAAAAGTTTCCTGCCACATAGCAACTATTTTATCAAATTCCTCATTTCTATATGCCTTTGGAATGTAAAAATATTCTATATTTCCTTATTTATATTTAATTACAGCATAATAATATGCAAAAGCATCCATCTCTATATCTTGCGCGAATATTGCCTAATTGTCATTGCTTCTTCCACATCGCCTATTATCATTGCAAGTTTAATATATTATAAATTCGCAATTCATATTAACGTTGAACTATTATAGACAGACTGGATAGCAGGTTCAGAAACTCTCTCACATATCTACCATCAAGTATTTTGCTGGGGGTATGCGATAAGTAGTTGATATGATTTATTCCCTCAACGGAATCATACTTGCCTAATTCCTCATGTTTAAGAGTAGTCGTTAATATTACTTGGTTGCCAATGGATCTTGATATTTCCAACACAATTTCTTCTTTCCCTGTTGATAAATCCTCTGCTCGAAATGAATCAACAACGACTGGGTAATCGTGCTTCAAAATTTGCTGTAAAGAAAAAAGTTTTACTAAATGAAATACAGTCGCTTCGCTCCCTGAATAAACTTCATTTCGCTGAGTAAAAAGACTAGTATATTTAAGGTTCCCTTTTGGATCAATTTGACGATATAGTTCGTTCATTTTGTCTAAAATAGCAGACAAAAAAAATACTCTTCGCTCTTGTGTTTCTTGTGATGCATTTTCATTAGCAACAAGTTGGCTTTTTAGAGAAGCAACTTCGTTGTTAATTTCTTTGATTCTATATTCTGCTTCTGATGCAGAAAAAATATCTTTCTTATATGCAACTATGGATTCAAGAGACACTGCTTCATCGTTCATCAATAATTGCAATTTTTCTTGCTCTGCATAAATTTCTGTGGACAGCCGTTGAATCTCCTCTGTATATGCTGAAATTTTCTCGGAAATTGAGTGGATTATTTCATCCCGCATCTCCACTGTAGATACATCAAATGAATATGATGCCTGCAATATTTCTCCTGTACTAAATGAAATATTTGTAGAATTACAATCCATGCAACGTAATTCACCACAAGAAATAGCACGATTTAATGATCGCAACTCGTTAATTGTTTGTTCCCATTTGCTTTTTCGAGTGGTCGCGGTATTGCGTGATTTCCTAAGTTCAGTTATCTTTGCCTGCACCCTCTCTAAGCTTGCAACTTTTTCTCCAAATGCCAAGCGATCACTTTCTGCGCTTAGATATGAAATTGACGCTTTTTTTGACTTTAATATTTTGTGTTGCTGTAATAGAACCTTCTTTTCATCAGAGAGTTTTGAAATTCGATGCTTAATCTCGTCAATCTTTTCTTGCGAAAGCTGTGCGCCACCTAATCCAGCACAAGCATAGAGCATTTCAATATAATCTTGCTTACTATAAAATCCGTGATGCGCAATATTAGAGGTGTCCTTTTTATCCTGCCCAACAAAGTAAATCTGCATAAATAATACAGGATCAACAATCATTGAAAGCTGGTTTTTTATTATGCATGGAAGCGGAAAAATGTGTTTTGACCAGTATCGTTTTAACTCCGCAACATTATCAAAAATCAATATATTAGATCCCTGATTTAAAACAAAACCATCCCGAGAACGGCATATCTGATATTTTTTCTCTCGTTCTTCAAATTCAACATAGTAATAATATTTCTGATATTCAAAAGAAGTCGGAAAAGTTGGTTCATTTCCCAGCGCATACATCATAGATTGAATAACAATAGTTTTTCCTTTGTTATTATCATCACTGGAAATGATATTCAATCCTTCAGTAAATTTATCTTCTATAAAAGCTTCGTTTGAATTACCTATCGCAACTTTTAATATCTTCATTGTTGAATACCATCCTTTACAACAGAAATAAAATACTTTAGCGAAATGACATCAAAATCTGGACAACGTGAAACACAGTTCTCCACCGCTTGAAGACGTGCAAACAATTGTTGCACCGATTCATCGGGATTTAACACGATCAACTGATATATATTTTCAAAAAGATACCAAAAACCATCAGCAGCATTCTTATTAAATAATGCCCTACATAAAGAACTTTGGCAATCTTCTAGCATTTCACGCTGTCTCTCAGAGGGCCAAGTAGTATAAATTGGGATAAACGAGGCAGGAATTCCTTGACTCAACGGATCTCTGCTAATAATACGTTGAAGGGTCATTAGTCGTATTTCATTGTTAGTAAGATGTCGACAATAATTAAGAGCCTCATCAGTAGTTTCTATAACAATACCTTCGACAACGGATATGTTCTTTTTACTTGATTGCTTATCTCGTATTTCATTAAATATAGCATCAAGAACCTTATCTTCTGGTACAATATTGGGATGTTGCTTTATAATAGCTCTTACATATTCACGAGGTTCTTTATCATCATTAACCACAAATTGTACTGACTTCAAAAAAGTGTCAATATTTGCATCTGTTAGACTAGAATTATCTATATACTCCTTTTCGCGTCCTTCTTCGTCAAGGCCTTCTTTAATTAGTTTAATTGCAGAGTCTTTAACATTATCAATCCCAAAAACAGTTAATGACGAATTCTTTCTAAATGTACTCGAAACACTTTCCACGAAAAGAATATAGGCCTCAAAAGTAAACTCACTTATGTAATTCTTGAATAATGTTACAAGTTCTCGCCCAATCGCCTTGGGACCAACATTATGAGCCCCCTTTGACTGTACATCCCACAAACGTGTTGCCATGTTATTCATGCCAGTCAAATCATTAAAGAAGTCAACAACAAAATAGTATATGTCATCACTATCTGCTCTAAAGTTCATTAAATATAATAATGCCTTGGTTTCAGTTTCCGCCCCTAGCTTCCGCAATTTTTCCGACGATTTCACAGTATATGACACTATTCAATTCACCTTCTTTTTAGATTTGTAGCCAAGCAAACACATTCATAAACCAATTTACCAGCATGAATTACTCCAAAGTTTTACGCTTTTCATATTGATGCTTTGCACAATGGAATGGTAAAACATACTCCCATTAAGCATTTACACTGCTTGGAATTCCATGTCAGTGATCCTTGCCGCTGCAAGTATTACAACATAGAACTTAAAAGTATTATACCAGCTTTCGTTAAGTGTTTCAAGTCTTTTTCTCCTATTGCCCCTTCCAAAATCGCTGCAAATATGTTATACTCTTGCCTACTATTTTTCAAGGAGTAAAAAATGAACAAACACACAGAAGAAATGAAGGCAACCGTTGTTAACAGATATTTAAACGGCGAACCGATTTCAAAAATTACTCGCGATATAAACATATCCCGGACGACCGTTTATGCGTGGATCAAACAACACAATAATTCCTTTAATAAAGCCAAGGTTCCGAATTTTCGCTATCTTCACGATTTGGAACAGAAATGCGAAAGACAACAAAAAATTATCGAGATACTCAAACGTTCTCCATACAGTCCAAGCGCGCCACTATCAAAAAGATACGAAGTAATTCAATCCCTTTCTGCCGAATATAACGTAAACACTCTATGCGATGCTCTTGATGTGGCAAAAGGTAGTTATTACAACCATATCTTGCGAAATAAAAACGGAAATACAAAAGCCGCCAGAAAACAATCTGAAATGACTCCCATTATAGAACAAATCTTTCATGAGAATAATGAAGTTTTCGGAAGCAGTAAAATTTATGCAATATTAAAAGATCGTGGTTATGCCATTTCCGAATCTGCCGTTGCAAAAATCATGCACCAAAATGGCTTATTTTCAATCAGAGCCTGTGCAAAAACACTTTACAAGCAACAACTGGAACGAAAGAATAACATTTTACAACAGCAGTTCCATGTTTCCCGTCCCAATGAAGTCTGGGTAAGCGATGTCACATATTTCAGCGTATTTAACAGAATGTATTATATCTGCGTCATTATAGACTTGTATGCAAGAAAGGTAATTGCGCATAAAATATCCAAACACAACAGTACGCAGCTTACAAAGGCGACCGTAAAAACGGCTTATGAATTAAGAAAGCCCACTGAAAACCTACTTTTCCACAGCGACCAAGGAAGCAATTATACTTCGACCGAATTCAGAAAATATCTGAAAAGTATTAATATCACGCAATCATTTTCAAACCCGGGAATGCCTTATGACAATTCGGTTATGGAATCGTTTTTCGGGAGCTTTAAGCGTGAGGCATTATACCGCTATCGTTTCAAGACAGAAAAAGAATTTTTTCAGACTATAGATACATACATGACCTTCTATAACGAAAAAAGACCACACTCTATTCTCATGAACCAAACACCTGCCAAGTTTGAAGCCAAATATTTCAATCTATACAAGGAAAATTTTGATTCCTAAAGTGAACAGTTGTGGTTCGAAAATAAAAAGGTTAATTTGTTCTCTTAGCTAATTTTAAATTTTCCCTAAAAAGGTGTTCAGTTTGAAATAAGTTTTCGACGACTAAAAGACTGCAAAAATGCAGTGTTTTAAAGGGAAAATCAACATTTTTGTAAAAGAAAAGGCCTTGAAATTGAACATCTATAGTTCACATTTCAAGGCCTATTCACACCGCAAAAATCAATGAATACACACCATGAAAATATCGGAGGCAAATTTCTTTG